>ENA-OWLM01000080-OWLM01000080.1-metagenome-genome-assembly--contig:-NODE-80-length-33975-cov-5.422583_pt1 | contig 33975 bp, 22 predicted proteins | sample MGYA00245349_ERZ651102 | MGnify/ENA primary metagenome ERZ651102 (study PRJEB26857, sample SAMEA4031759) | metagenome | biome: human; feature: oral; material: saliva | place: Philippines | collected 2014 | study... | reverse complement strand
TGCGCCCCGCGATGGCATAGGCATCGGCCGTGAGCACTGCGGCCAAGCGGTTGAGTTGCTTGCGGTTGAGTTCGGCACAGCGCCGGTCGGCCGGCACTTCGGCGCGCTCGAGGAGCAACGCCCACAGCCGACTCGGCAAGTCGAAGGCGCGCACGCTGCCCACTGCGCGGCCTCCGTGGGCGGCAAACAGCGTGTGGAGCTCGCTCAGCGCGGCGGCGGTGTCGGACGTGCCGCACCAGCCGATGAGCAGCGTGCCGCGATGACCGGCATCGGCCAGCAGGCGCGCACCATAGGCCGAGAGACGTAGCACACCGGGGCCGCTCACGCCCTGGCGCGTGATGAGCAGCGGCCCCTCGGCGCGCACTTTCGTCCCGCTCAGCGCGAGCGTCACTTCACCCACCGTCACGCCTGAGAGGGCAGTGAGCGCCGGGGCTTCAAGGCGCAGGCCGAAGAGCGAAGGGCAAGGGGCGGCGATCTCGTGTCCCATGGCGCGCCACGGGGCGAAGGCTTCCGGGCGCGACAAACCGCCGCAGGTCACCGCCACCTGCGCGAAAGGCGTTGCGGAGAGGGCGTCGCCGTGCCGATCGGTGAGCAGAAACGTGCCGTCGGCCTGTCGTTCCACTCCCTGCACGTCACAGCCCGTGCGCAGTTCCACGCAGGCGCGCTGCAAGTGCGTGAGCAGGGCGTTGACCACGGTGTCCGACTGCTGCGAAGCGGGGAAAACGCGCCCTTCGGCCTCGACGCGCAGCGGCACACCAATGGATTCCCACCATTGCATTAGGGCTTCCGGCGGCGTGGCGCGCAGCAGGCGGCTCATCAGGCGCGCACCGCGCGGATACACCGTAGCAACGTCGTCGATGTGGGCAAAGGTGTTGGTCACATTGCAGCGGCCGCCGCCCGTGCTGCGCACTTTGGCGAGCGGCGTGCCGCTGCGTTCGAAAATCACTACCGGTTCGTGCGGCAAAAGTGTCTTGAGGCGGAGCGCAAGTAGGCAACCGGCTGCGCCGCCGCCGAGAATGGCTGTAGACATAGGGAGAGAAAAGAGGGGAGAGCGGTGAAGAATAAAGAGAAGCGTGGGAGAGAGGACAAAAAACGGGGACGTTTTGGGAAAAACTTGTGGTGTTTGCCTCAAAACGTCCCCATTTTTTGTCGTCCGACGTGGCGTTTTCGTTGAGCGTCGTCGTCGGCCGACCATTTTTCATCGTCGGCTGGTGCCGTCGCCGGTCGCTGCCGAAGTGGGGGCGGCGGTTTTCGGCGGGGTGGTGAGCCGTTCGAGGCGGCGCAGGGCAGGGCGTTCGCCCACCACCCAAAGCACGTCGCCGGCCAGGATGGTGCGCGAGGCCTCACTCACCTCGAGTGTGCCGGAACGATCCTCGAAACCGATGATCATGCAGTCGTAGACGTCGCGAATGCCGCTGTCGGCCACCGTGGTGCCCACGAGTTCCGAATGCCGCGAGACGGGCAGGCGGCGCAAGCGCAGGCTGTGGTCGGCATTGTCGGTGGGGGGTGCGGCGTCGGCCTCGCTTTGCATTTGCGCGGCGAGGGTTTCCAAGCCCGTGTCGTCGCCGATCACCTCGAGCACGTCGCCCGGATAGATGTGGGTGCTGCCGTCGGGGATGTTGATGCGCCAATCGCCGCGAAGCACCGCTGCCACGTGCACATTGAAGCGCTGTCCGAAGTTCAACTCCTGCAGTGTTTGCCCCGCCCAGTGGCTGCAGAGCGGAAGGGTGAGGCGCACGAGGTGCAGATCGTGGGCGGCCAAACGACCGGCGTAGTTGCCCGGCGCGTTGAGGCGCGAAGCCGTTTCGCGTTGTGTGAGGTTTTGGCGGAAACGACGCTCGATGCGGATGCTTTGATACTTGATGCGGCGCGAGCGCATGATGAAACCGAAGGTGAGTGCGGCGGCCAAAAGGTGATAGTACCAGGCGTAGGGCGAAAGGTACTCGAAGATGTAGAACAGCGTGTAGAGGGCCAGCGTGATGCGGAGCGCCATCGTGCCACCGATGAGCATTCGACCCGCCAAGTGCTTACGCAGGGCTTGAGCGGCGGTCGATCGGTGTTTGCGCGCCACAACGGGGCGGATGAAGAGGGCGACGATCCACAGCGTGATGAGGCCCGTCACCGCATTGCCCGGCCAGTGGGTGAGCAGGTTGCGCAGGGCCGGCAACAAGGCGGAGAAACTCAGCACCACGGTGGCGAAAATAAGCACACCGTAGACGAGGGTCTGGAGCACCACGGCTTTGAGATATTGGCCCACGTAGGCCGGCACCCAGCGCGGCGTGGCGGGTTCGGCGGCGGTTGCACTGTTGGCCGCGGCCAGTTCGGTGGCCACGCGGTCGGCGTCGATGCTTTTGAAGTAGTGGCCGAAGTGCTGCGACACAAAGCGGTAGGCCGGATCGGCAAAGCGGATCATGTAGGGGGTGAGGAAGGTGGTGATGATGCTCACCGCCACCACGATGGGATAGAGGTGTGGGCTGGTCACGTTGAGCGAGACACCGAGGCCGGCGATGATGAAGGCAAATTCGCCGATCTGTGCCAGCGAGAAGCCGCAGTTCATCGCGCGGCGCAGCGGATGACCGGCCACCACAAACGAAAGGGTGCCGAAGACGGCCTGCCCCCCCAGGACGGCGAGGGTGATGACGAGCACCGCGCCCCAATGCTCCACGAGAATGCCGGGATTGACCATCATACCCACCGAAACGAAGAAGATGGCGCCGAAAAGGTCCTTGATCGGCGCGGTGAGTTTCTCTATCTTTTCGGCTTCGAGCGTCTCGGCCAAGATGCTACCCATCATGAAGGCACCGAAAGCCGAGGAGTAGCCGGCGCGATCGGCCAGCACGACGAGCAGGAAGCACAGCCCGAGCGCAACGACCACGAGGGTTTCGTCGTTGATCAAGTTGCGCGCATGACGCAGGAAGGCCGGCACCACATAGATGCCCACCACAAACCACAAAACGAGGAAGAAACCGAGAGAAAGAAGGCTTTTGGCCAGTTCGCCGCCCTGAAATTGCTGCGAAACGGCCGTGGCCGAGAGAATGACCATGAGGAGGATGCCGAGAATGTCTTCGAGAATCAGCACCGAAAGCACTTCGCCGGCAAAATTCTTGCTGCGCAGACCGAGGTCGTCGTAGGCTTTGTAGATGATGGTGGTGGAAGACATGGCGAGCATGCCGCCGAGAAACAGACTGTCGGTGCTGCTCCAGTCGAAAAGGCGACCGGTGGCACCGCCTACGCCGATCATGCAGCCCATCACCATGGCCGCTGCCACGACGGGGCGCATGCCCATTTTCAATATCTTCTTGATCGAGAATTCTAAACCGAGCGAGAACATCAAGAAGATGACGCCGATGCTGCTCCACGTCTCGATGGAGCTCTGATCTTCGACCGTGGGCAGGTAGGGCATGTGGGGGCCGGCCAGAAAACCGGCCACGATGTAGCCCAACACGAGGGGTTGTTTGAGTCGCTTGAACAACACGGTGACCAAACCGGCCACGATGAGGATGAGAGCCAGGTCGGAAATGAGCGGCGGAAGGCTGTGCATAGGCAAAAAAAGAGGGGCTGTGAACGAGAATGATGCACCGCCGAGGCGGTTTGCTACAAAAATACGATTTTTTTGTTCGGCGGCGAGCCGAAGTTGGGCAGTTTTTGCACGCCGAGGGTGTTTTTGCGCCTGATTTTCGCCCTTCTGCAGGCAAAAGCTGTGGTGTTTTTCACAAACCGTTCGCCTGCGACGCGATTCGCCCCCGTAAACGGCTTGCGAGTGAAAAGAAAATTGTATTTTTGCTTCGCACTTGCTGTGCGTATCTATCATGTACAAACTCAAACGACTCGACACTTTTATTTTAGGCAAGTTCCTGCAACTCTTTGTGGGGGCTTTCTTCATTTGTTTGTTCGTGTTTGTCATGCAATTCATGTGGCGATATGTCGATGACTTGGTGGGCAAGGGGCTCACGGCCATTGTGCTCGGCAAATTCATGTGGTATGTGAGTGTGAGCTTGGTGCCCACGTCGCTGCCGCTGGCCGTTTTGCTGGCCTCGCTCATCACTTTCGGAAACATGGGCGAGAACCTCGAACTCCTTTCGATGAAGGCGGCCGGCGTTCCCCTCGTGCGCATCATGCGACCCATCTTCCTTTTGGTGCTGCCCCTCACCTTTGTGGTCTACTACTTCCAAAACAACATCGCCACCGACGCGCAGAAATCGCTCCGCAGTCTGCTCGTTTCGATCAAAATCTCACAACCGGCCGTCGAAATCCCCGAAGGGGTGTTCTACGGCATGAAGAATTTCAACCTTTATGTCGAGAAGAAAAACGCCGAAACGGGCATGCTCTACCACACCATTATATATAAGGTGGATCAAGGCTTCGACCGCGCGCAGATTGTGCTCGCCGATTCGGCGCGCATCGAGCTGACGGCCGACAAAATGCACATGCGCCTCACGCTTTGGGACGGCGAGCAGTTTCAAAACCTCAAGTCGGACAACATGACGGTCTTCAAATCGCAGGGCGTGCCCTACGACCGCGAGACATTCAACTACAAACAGCTGATTTTTGACTTCGATTCCAATTTCAATGAGTTGGAAGCCAATCAATTTGCCGACATTCCGCAGGCCAAGGACATGCGGGAACTGAACCACTACGTCGATTCGGTCAATCACCTCATCGACTCGTCGGCGGTGGCCTATTTCAACGGCATTTCCACCGTGCAGGTCTACGGCGCAAAGCCGCTTTCGCGCAAAGATTCGCTGGCGGCGGTGCGTAACTTCGAGCAGCACCCCGTAAGTTTCGACAAACTGCTCAAAACGTGGAAGGAAGACAAACTGATCCCTGCGCGGCAAATCGCCGTGGCGCGACTGCAAAGTCTTTCGTCGCAATATGATTGGCAAAGTGAGACGGTGGAGGACCAAATCTGGTATCTCCGCCGCCACGAAGTGGAATGGCACCAGCGCATCACGCTGTCTTTGGCGTGTTTGCTCTTCTTTTTCATCGGTGCCCCGCTCGGTGCGATCATCCGCAAGGGTGGTTTGGGCCTGCCGACGGTGGTTTCGGTGCTGATCTTCATCTTTTATTACGTGGTGAACACATCGGGTATGAAGATGGCGCGCGACGGCAATATAAATATGGTGTTGGGCATGTGGATGTCGAGCATGATTCTCGCACCGGCCGGCGCCTATCTGACGTTTATGGCCAACCGCGACGCGGTAGTCTTCAACCGCGATGTGGTGATGGAGCGCTTCCGGAAATTCTTTGCCTTGCGCATCAAACGACACGTCTTCCGCAAAGAAGTAATCCTCACACCGCCCGACTGGGACGCCGATCGTCGGCTCGCCGTTGCCGTGCGTCGCGACTTGGAAGCCTACCCCGGCAAAAAACGCCTCTGGTTGCCGCCGAATTATTTCACGCTTTTCTTCCGACATCGGCCGGACGAAATCGCAAAACGCTTGGCCAACAACGTCGAAGCGCTTGTGGAAGATCTCAACAACAGCACCTCGCCGCAGATTCTTTCGGTGTTGGGCGACATGCCCGTGCTGTATGAGAGTGGAACGCGTTCGCCGTTCGCACATCGCCGCGTGAATTGGGTGCTGGCTGTCCTCTTTCCCCTCGGACTCGTGGTGTGGCTGCGCGTTTGGCGCTTCCGTTTCCGTTTGGCACGCGATTTGCGGCAACTTCGCAAAGCCCTCAATCGTCTCGATGAGGCCTTTGCCGAAATGTTTCCCGATGCGGAACCGATAAGCGCCCATGCAGAATCGATAAGTGCCGATGCGGAGTCGCAAGACGGTGATGCGCAGCCGAAAGGGCACGATGCTGAGCCGAATACCCACGGTACCTTTGCCGAAATGTCCCCCGAGGCTGCACCGCAGGGGCACGATGCGGAGGCGAATGGCGATGATGCAGCGGCGAAAGGGCACGATGAGCAGCCGGAAGCCTCCAACTTTCAACCGAAATCCCCGACGCCCCAGAGCGCCGAAGACGATAAATAACTGACCTACAAAGACATTTCTCTAAATATATCTCATGTCTGAAATTCAACTCTCCACGATAGAAGAAGCCCTTGAGGACTTCAAAGCCGGAAAATTCGTCATTGTCGTCGATGATGAGGATCGCGAAAACGAAGGCGACCTGATCACGGCCGCCGAACTCATCACGCCGGAGAAAATCAACTTCATGCTCCAACAGGGACGCGGTGTCCTCTGCGCGCCCGTCACCAAGGAGCGTTGCCGCCAGCTCGAGTTGGAGCACCAAGTGCAGAGCAACACGTCGGTTCTCGGCACGCCCTTCACCGTAACGGTCGACTTGCTCGAAGGATGCACCACCGGTGTGTCGGCACACGACCGCGCCGCTACGGTTCGCGCCTTGGCCGATCCGAATGCGCGCCCCGAATGGTTCGGACGCCCCGGACATATCAACCCGCTCTACGCCCAAGACCGCGGAGTCCTCGCTCGTGCCGGACATACTGAGGCCGCTGTCGACTTGGCTCGCTTGTCTGGCTTCCAACCCGTGGCCTGTCTGATCGAAATCCTCAACCCCGACGGCACAATGGCGCGCATGCCGCAATTAAAAGAGTTCGCGGCGCGCGAAGGTCTCAAGATTATCACGATCAAGGACTTGATTGCTTACCGACTCCAGGAGGAATCGCTCGTGGAGCGCGGAGAAGAGGTGCAAATGCCCACCGATCACGGCAATTTCCACTTGATTCCGTTCAGACAAAAGAGCAACGGACTCGAACACGTGGCGCTTTTCAAAGGAACGTGGGAACCGGGCGAACCTATCCTCGTGCGAGTGCACAGTAGTTGCGTGACCGGCGACATTTTTGGGAGCCGTCGTTGCGATTGTGGCGACCAGCTCCACAAATCCATGGAGTTGATCGAAAAAGAAGGCAAAGGTCTCGTGCTTTACCTCAACCAAGAGGGTCGCGGCATCGGTTTGATGGCAAAAATCGCCGCCTATAAGCTCCAAGAGGAGGGACTTGACACCGTGGACGCCAATGTTCACCTCGGATACGACCCCGATGAGCGCGATTATGGCGTGGGGGCACAGATTTTGCGTGCACTCGGTGTGACAAAGATGCGCCTGATCACGAACAACCCCGTGAAGCGCGTCGGATTGGAGGCCTACGGACTCGAAATTGTGGAGAATGTTCCCATGGAAATCACCCCCAATGAGTTCAACCACCGCTACTTGCTCACCAAACAAGAGCGCATGCACCATGCCCTCCACTTGAAAAAGTAAACATCTCCCTCAAAGTGTCGAAGATTTCCTTCGTATCGGTGGAAAAATCTATATATAAGATGTCTTTCTCCCGAATGTAAAGGAGAACTTGGCCTCAAATAGAGGAACATCTCCTCTGAAAAGAGGCAACCTCTCACAAGAAAGAACTGATCTTCCGCGAGGCACAGTCGAAACTCTTCGATGGGAGGGAGCAAAGGCGGACAGTCGTTCCGCAAGGTCTGAAATATTCACTTAAAACCCTAGATATTATGTACGATCCTCAAAACTACAATTCAAAGTACACCGTATCGCAAAGCGGAACCGGTGTAAGTTTCGTCTCCGTGATGAAGAATGTTTATCTGTGGATGACGTTGGCGTTGGCTATTACGGGACTTACCGCCATGGCAGTCGCCACCCAACCCGAAATCGTCTACACCATTTTCACCAACAAGCTCCTCTTCTGGGGACTCATCGGTGCTGAATTGGGCATCGTTTGGTTCGTTTCTTCGCGTGTCATGAGCCTTTCGGTCACCACGTCCGGCATTCTCTTCGCAATCTACGCCTTGTTGAACGGCGTCTTCTTCTCTTCCATCTTTTTGGTGTTCGAGATCGGTTCGATTGCGCAGACGTTCTTCATCACCGCCGGCGTCTTCGCGTCGATGGGCGCCGTTGGCTTGTTCATCAAGCGCGATTTGTCGATGATTGGCCGCATCTTTTACATGGCCCTCATCGGACTGATCATTGCAACGGTGGTGAATTGGTTCTTTAAGAACGACACCTTGATGTCGATTTGCAACTACGCCGGCGTGGTTATCTTCACCGCTTTGACGGCCTACGACACCCAAAAGATCAAAAACATGTTGGTTGAGGTGGGCGATGCCGACAGCGATACAGGACTCCGCATCTCTTTGCTCGGTAGCCTCACGTTGTACCTGGATTTCATCAACCTTTTCCTCTACCTCCTGCGTTTTTTCGGACGCCGTCGTTAATTCTCCGCGCGTTCGCTCCATTTACGGCTCGGAGGGTTCCACCTTCGGAACCCTCCGAGTCTTTTTTTACCCCTCACTTCTCCTATTTTTTATCGCATCATGCATCTTTCTGCCCGTCTCAACCGACTTGCCCCTTCTGCCACGCTGGCCATGTCGCAAAAAAGCGCCGAACTCAAAGCACAAGGCGTGGACATCATCAACCTCAGCGTCGGCGAACCCGACTTCAATACGCCCGATCACATTAAAGTCGCCGCCAAACAAGCCATCGACGACAACTGGTCGCGCTACAGCCCCGTGCCCGGTTATCTTGACCTGCGTGAAGCCATTTGCGCCAAGCTGCTTCGCGAAAACAACCTCGAATATACGCCCGCACAGATCGTCGTGGGCAACGGTGCCAAGCAGGCCGTTTGCAACGTCCTCCTCTCCATTGTCGACGAAGGCGACGAGGTGATCATCCCCGCTCCCTACTGGGTGAGCTATCCCGACATGGTGCGTTTGGCCGACGGCACCCCCGTGTTCGTAGAAGCCACGATCGAGCAGAACTTCAAGATCACGCCCGCACAACTTGAGGCCGCCATCACGCCCCGCACGCGCGCCCTCATTCTTTGCAGCCCCTCCAATCCCACCGGCTCCGTGTATAGCGCCGAAGAGATGGAAGGACTGGCCGAAGTGCTCCGCCGTCACCCCCAAGTCATCGTGATTGCCGATGAAATCTACGAACATATCAACTACGTCGGTCACCACGCTTCGATTGCCACGTGCGAAGGCATGAAAGATCGCGTGGCAGTGATCAATGGTGTGTCGAAAGCCTATGCCATGACGGGATGGCGCATCGGTTTTGTGGCTGCCCCTCTTGAATTGGCCAAGGCCGTTTCGAAATTGCAGGGACAGTACACCTCCGGCCCCGGCTCTATTTCGCAAAAAGCCTCGGTAGCAGCCTTCAATGGACCACAAGAACCCGTCGAAGAAATGCGCAAGGCCTTCGAACGCCGCAAACAACTCATCGTAAAGCTCGCTCGTGAAATCCCCGGTTTCGAGGTCAACGATCCCGAAGGCGCCTTCTATCTCTTCCCCAAGTGCTCTTATTACTTCGGAAAGACCGACGGCGAAAGCACCATCCACACCTCCACCGACTTTGCCCTCTATTTGCTCAAGGCCGCTCACGTGGCTTGTGTAGGCGGTGACTCGTTTGGTAGCCCCGAGTGCTTCCGTATGAGCTATGCCACCAGCGATGAGAACATCGTTGAGGCCATGCGTCGTATTAAAGTGGCCTGCGAACGCCTGAAATAAGTTCTCCTCCCGCTTCTCTTCTTTTAGCGAGCGGTAGGCGACTTTCGCCGCCGTTCTCCCCACTTTTGCCCCGTTGCCGTCTTGGCAGCGGGGCTTTTTGTGCTTTGTGGTGAGCTTCTTCCTTCTGATTGCGGGGAAAATATCCCTCGTTGGTGCGGCTTCTCATGGTTTTGTGTGGTGCCTTCTACCGCTTTGCATGGTGTAGGGGTTGAAATAGACAGAATTATAGCCCTCATTTCTCTGTCTTTTGTCCTTTCTCCTCGAAATGAAGAGAAGGTTTATGTTTACTTGAGTAGCCGTTTTCCTCCGCTGTGGTGCTCGAAATCTAAACTCCCTTGGCTCTTTTATATATGCTGTTTTGTTTATTCTGTTGATAACGAGGTATTATTCTACTAAGTCTATATTAAAATGTAGGTAATGTATTATAGTAGTCAGATATACATTATATTATTGAGAATAGTATGAGTGATAAAAAGAAAGTAGTAGATAAATCATTTGTAATTAGTTGATTCTGTAATTTCTATAGTGTATAATGTACAGTATAACTCAGTTATTCTATTTGTAATCAGTTTATTTCATATATACTTCTCTATTTCTATTGAAAGATAGTTGAGTTTCTACTTAAATAAGAGAGAAGTACATGATAAGTAGTGGGAGTGTTTTTGAAAGTCCACTTGTTTTTGCGAAAAGCCGTGGAGTTTCGTGCAAAAGTTGTCGGGTTTTATTTTGAACAAGTGGAATTATGTATAATAGTCTGCGCGTTTGATTTTCAGTGTTTCGGCTTTTTGCAGCGCAAGGAGAACTTCAATCAGGAAGAAAAGGTGTTGCACCCAGAAAGTGGATTGAAGTTCAGTCGGTTGAGGGATATAAAGTGGAGCAGCGCACGATGTCGGCCGTTGCGAGGCATAAAGTGGCGCGAAGACCGCCCGAGGAGGGGGGAAGGCGAGGGAAATTGAGAGCAGAACAAGGCCGGAAAGCAAGAAAAAGCGTGGCGGAACGTAAAAACGTGAAAGCCGAAGGCGCGTAGATGTAATAAAATAATTACTTTTGCACTCAAATTGAAAGCAAGTTGCGAGTTGCTCTCTCTGTTTTGTGTCGATTGTCTATTGTTGTTCGGCCGAGGGCGATTCGCAGTGCGCGCTATTTCCAACTTCCCCATGAGCTATCTCATTCCCATTAGCAACTATCGTCCTTTGCTCGACATGAACGCCACCGAGCAGGGCATTAAAGTCATCAAAGAGTTCTTTGCCGACAATCTTTCGACGGCACTTCGTCTTCGTCGCGTCACCGCTCCGCTGTTTGTGCTGCGCGGTTTGGGCATCAACGACGACCTGAGCGGCAAGGAACGCGCTGTGAATTTTCCCATCAAAGACCTCGGCGACGCCCGTGCCGAGGTGGTGCATTCGTTGGCCAAGTGGAAGCGCCTCACCCTCGCCGAATATGACGTGCAACCCGGCTATGGCATCTACACCGACATGAACGCCATCCGCGCCGACGAGGAGTTGGGCAACATCCACTCGCTCTATGTCGATCAATGGGACTGGGAACGCGTGATTCGCCCCGAAGATCGCACGGTGGAATTCCTGCAAGAAGTGGTTCGTTCGATCTATGCCGCGATGCAGCGCACCGAGTATTTGGTGTGCGAGCGTTTCCCGCAACTCCAGCCGCAGTTGCCGGCCGAAATCACTTTCATTCATGCCGAAGCGCTGCGCCAACTTTATCCCACGCTCACGCCCAAAGAGCGTGAAGACGCCATCGTGCGCGAGAAGGGCGCAGTGTTCATCATCGGCATCGGCGGTGCGCTCGGTGACGGCGAGCCCCACGACCTGCGTGCCCCCGACTATGACGACTATTCCACCATGTCTTCGCTCGGACTGCCCGGTTTGAACGGCGACCTGCTCGTGTGGAACAATGTGCTCGGCCGCGCTTTCGAACTCTCGTCGATGGGTATCCGCGTCGACCGCGAAGCGCTGGAACGTCAGTTGCGCGAGAGCGGCAAGGAAGAGCGCCGCAGCCTCTATTTCCACAAGCGTCTGCTCGAAGGATCGTTGCCCCTGAGTGTCGGCGGCGGTATCGGTCAGAGCCGTCTGTGCATGTATTATCTGCAAAAGGCGCACATTGGCGAGATTCAAGCCTCGATTTGGCCGGAAGATATGCGCCGCGAGTGCGCCGAAATGGGCATTACGCTGATTTAAGGCGCGGATAAATTGCCGCCCCGCAAGAGAATAAAAATGCACCGCGATTCCGTGTGAGTCGCGGTGCCTTGTTTTATGAAAATGGAGGTTCGTCGGACGAAATTGCCGGACGGAGGCTTCCGGGAAGGCTAAAAAACGGCGGCCATGTGAGGAGAATAGGCCGAAAAACGGCGGTTGTTCGCCGTGCGTGCGCCGGTGCGGTCACTTTGTTTGCAGAAGTTATAAGAAATGAGTAATTTTGCAACTTCATTTTCCTTACTTGCGTACAATTCGTACGTGAAAAACTCGAATACATGCAAGCGTTTCGTTTTCGTCCGCGCCTCTTGCGCGATCTTCGCTCCTATCGTCGTTCCGACCTTTCGGCCGATCTGCTCGCCGGTATGGTGGTGGGCATCGTTGCCCTCCCGTTGGCGATTGCCTTTGCCATCGCCGCCTCGCCGGGTGGCGATGTGCAGCACACGATCGGCCCGGGTGTCGGCATACTCACGGCCATTGTGGCCGGCATTGCGATCTCGGCATTGGGCGGCAGTCGCGTGCAAATCGGCGGCCCGACGGGGGCTTTCATCGTCATCATCTACGGGGTGGTGGAGCATTTCGGCCTTTCGGGGCTGTTGGTGGCCACGATGATGGCCGGCCTCTTCCTGGTTTTGCTCGGGGTGTTCCGCTTGGGGAGCGTGATCAAGTTCATTCCCTATCCCATCGTGGTCGGTTTCACCTCCGGTATTGCGCTCACGATTTTCACCACGCAGGTCAAAGATTTCCTCGGTCTGCACATTGAAGGCGCGGTGCCGGCCGGTTTTGTCGACAAGTGGGTGTGCTACGTCCGTCACCTCACGACCGTGAGTTGGGATGCCCTCGCGGTGGCGCTCTCGACGGTGGGAATCATTGTCGGTACGCAGCGCATTTCGAAGCGCCTGCCCGGTTCGCTGGTGGCCATTGTGGTGACCACGGCCGTTGTGGCGCTGACCAACGGGCAGGGTTGGACGCAAATTCCCACCATCGGCGATCGTTTCGGCGCCATCACCGCTTCGCTGCCGCCCGTCACGGCGTGGCAGCTCGATTGGCACGGCCTGTTCACCGCGCCCGATGGGAGTTTCACCTTCTCGACTCTCAGCAGGCTGCTGCCCACTGCGCTGGTCATCGCGGTACTCGGTGCGATCGAGAGTTTGCTCTCCGCCACTGTGGCCGACGGGGTGACGGGCGATCGGCACGATTCGAACCAAGAATTGGTGGGGCAGGGCATAGCCAATATCGTGGCTCCGCTGTTTGGCGGCATCCCCGCCACGGGGGCCATCGCGCGCACGATGACCAACATCAACAACGGGGCGCGTACCTGCGTGGCCGGTTTGGTGCACGCGGCGGTGCTGCTCGTGATCTTCCTCGTGGCCATGCCCTTGGCGGCCTATATCCCCATGGCCTGCCTGGCCGGTGTGCTCGTGGTGGTGAGTTACAACATGAGTCAGTGGCGCACCTTCGCCGCTTTGCTCCACCATCCGAAGAGCGACGTGACGGTGTTGCTCATCACGTTTGTGCTGACGGTGGTGTTCGACCTCACGGTGGCCATCGAGGTGGGGCTCGTCATGGCCTGTCTGCTCTTCATGCGCCGCATGGCCGAAACCACCCACCTCTCTGTGCTGACGGGCGAACTCGATCCAAATGACGATCCCGAGCTCGATCTCGAACTGCACGAGGAGTCGCTGACCATTCCCGAGGGGGTGGAAGTGTATGAGATCAACGGCCCCTTCTTCTTCGGTATTGCCAATAGTTTTGAGCAGATGACGGCCGAAATGCAGGATCATCCGGCGATTCGAGTCATCCGCATGCGCAAGGTGCCGTTTATCGATTCGACCGGTGTGCACAATCTCGAAACCCTCTGCCGTATGAGCCGCCGCGACGGTACGCGCATCATTCTTTCGGGCGTGCGTCCGGAAGTGCGCGAGGTGTTGTCGCGCACGGGCTTCCCGGAACTGATCGGCGAAGGGAACATTTGTTCGCACATCAGCATCGCACTGCGCCGTGCCGAGCAGATGGTCGAAGCCCATCGGGGTGCCGCCGAATAGGCATACCGTCTTTTCGATTCCCGCAGTGCCTTGCACACGCGCTTGTGTGGCGTATATATAATAAGGAGTGCCGCCGAACGATGCGCAAAACGTCGTTCAAGACGAATTATGCCCCTTGCTTTGCGACGCCGACCCCGCAGTTGGCGTGCAAAAGCCGCCTATTTTCACAAATAAACACTCGCGCGCAATGTATTATTGCCGAGTTTGTCGTACTTTTGCTCATCCAGGGTGGTATAAATGCTCGCGCCGCACAGAACGCGACCCCCCTTCACTTTGAAAGAACTGATTATTATGCTGATTCACCGTCTGAGAACTGCAGCTTGCCTCATGACGCTCTTCATTTTGCTGAGTTTCACCTCCGACCCCGCGACTTCCGCGGCGCCGCGAGGCGGTAGTCAGCGCTTTGTCCTCGTCATCGACGCGGGACACGGGGGGAAGGACAACGGTGCTTCGGGCAAGATCTCGAAAGAGAAGAATATCAACCTCAACATTGCTTTGGCTTTCGGCCGAATGGTGGAAGCCAACTGCCCGGACGTGAAGGTGGTGTACACTCGCAAGACCGATGTGTTCGTCACCCTCCAAGGGCGCGCGGACATTGCCAACCGCCACAAAGCCAACCTCTTCATTTCGATCCACACCAACTCGATGCCGCCCGGAGTGACCGCCCCTTCCGGCACAGAAACCTACACGGTGGGTATGCACTCGGGAACAGAAAACCTGGCTGTGGCGAAACGTGAGAATAGTGTCATCACGCAGGAAGCCAACTACCGAGCAGTCTATAAAAACTTTGATCCCAATAAATCGGAGAGCTACATTATCTTCGAATTTATGCAGGATCGCAATATGAAACAGAGCGTCGAACTGGCGCGGCACATCCAAACGGCTTACGGCAACCAAGGGCGTAAGAACAAAGGAGTGCACCAAGCCGGTTTTCTCGTGCTCCGCGCTACGGGCATGCCCTCTGTGCTAACGGAAGTGGGTTTCATCTCGAATCCCGAAGAGGAACGTTTCTTGAACTCGAAGGAAGGCATTCAGAAATTGGCGCGCGCGTTGTATAAAGGTTTCTGTGCCTACCGCAATCGCCACTATGCTGATGCCGGCCCCCTGTTGCAAGACGCCGTCCCCGCCGGCAGTGAGCGCACTCTTGCCGCAGCAGCGGACGCAACGAGTGCGCGCGAAGCCGATAGGGCGCTCGCCGTCGACGCGATGGGCGCTCCGGCGCCTGCGGTAGTGGGCGTCGTGCCCGTTGCCACGCGCGCTTTCCGCGGTGGAAAGCGGCCGGTGATGAACCCCGCCGCACCCCAACGTGCGGTGGCGGCCGTGGTGCCTGCGCCCCCTCCGACGAAAGTCGTTGAAAAACGCCAAGCCCTGACGGTGGAGCAAACGGCTTTGGCCAATGTTCCCCCTTCGCCACCCCCGACTCCTGCTCGTCCGATCGTGACGAGCGAAGATCGTACCATTCCTTTGCTGGCCGACGCTGTACTTCCCGACGCCGGTGCGAAACATGCTGTCCCTTCTGCCCCGAGCGGCCGCTTTGAACGCGGAACCGACGCGGGGCTTCGTCGCGTCGATACGGTGGCTTTGCAAGCCACTGCCGCGCGAGGAACGGAAATTACTGTTGTTCAGCGTGATGGTGCGCCGACGCAGCCCAAAACGGTGGAGAAACCGCTGACCATTGTGGTGATTCCCTCGGCCGTGGAGCAGCGTGTGGCAGCCGAAGCCTTGTTGGCAACGAACACACCCCCGCGCCAAGCCGTGAATGCCGTCGACGAATTGCCGGCCTCGTTGCCCCACACCGAACAGGTGCATTCGGCGTCGAAGCCCCACACGGTGCCGAAGCATGTGCCCGACACCTACACCGCTCCGCTGAAAGGGGCGAAAAAAACAACGGTGGAGCGCCCACTTCCTGCCGCGCAACCGGTGACGCCCGCGAAGACCAAGGCGCCCGAAGCCAAGAAAACGACCGAAAAGGGCGATCGCGAGAAAAAAGCGGAGCCCAAAGAGGCGAAAAGCGAGAAAAAGGACGCCAAAGCCGTTGCACCGACCGCGAAACCGACGCAGAAAGAGGCGGCTACACCTGCGAAATCGGCTAAACCGGAGGAGAAGAACGCCCAAAACGCCAAGGGCGGCAAGAAGGAAACGGGTGCCGCGCCGCGCATCACCTTCAAGGTGCAAATTTTGACCTCCGACAAAAAGTTGGCCGCTGGCGATGCGCGCCTGAAAGGCCTTACCCCGGTGAGCTTCTACCACATCGGGCCGCTGTATCGCTACACTTACGGCAGTTCGCACGACTATGCCGAAATCAAAAAGACGCTCAAAAAGGTGAATGCGCTCTTCCCCAACGCCTTTATCGTGGCCTTTGAAGGAGATCAGCGCGTCGATGATTTGCAAGCGGCCATTCGAAAGTCGCAAACTCAATAAATGGGAAGCGACGGTGCGCTTTTGCCGCCGAAGTTTTCATCCCCTTTTCTAAACAGTCTACACACTAACGCATAACTATTTCTCCTTATGAAAATCTCCAACGAGATTAAAATTGCGCTTACTGCGATTGCAGCCGGTGTACTCCTCTTCTTGGGTATCAACTTCTTGAAGGGCATCAATGTGTTCAAGTCGAGCAATTCGTACTACGTTCGTTTCAAGGACGCCAAGGGCTTGACGGTTTCGAGCAAGGTGTTTGCCAACGGCTATCCCGTGGGCACGGTGCGCGACATTGAGTACAACTACGACAACAACAGCGGCGTGGTGGTGCGCATTGAGTTGAACGAGAACATGGGGGTGCCCCGTGGCACGCGCAGTGAGCTGGTCGAAGCGCTGATGGGCGGGGTGACGATGAATCTCCTGCTCGGTTCGAATCCGGTGGACAACTTGGCCCCCTTCGATACGATTCCCGGTGCGGCAGCCACCACCTTGATGGGCGATGCCGGCCAGATGTTGCCCGATGTGCAGCGCATGTTGCCCAAACTCGACAGCATTCTCACGAATCTCAACCGCCTCTCGGGCGATCCCGCGCTGCAGCAGACGCTGACCAACGCGGCGGCCATCAGCGAGAACCTGAAAACGACGACGGCTCAGCTCGATCGTCTGATGGCGCGCGACGTTCCGCAGATGATGGCCTCTTTGCATCGCACGGGAGCGAATGCCGAAAAGTTTTCGGGCAATCTGGCGAAGGTGGATGTGCAGCAAACGATGGATCGCGTGAACACCACGCTGGCCAACGCGCAGCAACTCTCCGGACAGCTCAATACGATGGTGGGCGACCTGAACCAAAAACTCAATTCGCGCGACAACAACCTCGGCGCCTTCCTTTCGGATCGCGTGCTCTACGATCGTTTGAATCGTACGGCCACGAGTGCCGATTCGCTCCTCATCGATCTCAAAGCACATCCGAAGCGCTATGTGCATTTCTCCATCTTCGGTCGAAAGGGTAACTGATTTTCAAAACAGCGACAGCATCAATAATTGGATGTTGTCGCTGTTTTGCTTTTTGGGAGGGACTATACGATTGCGTCCTCGGGTGAACGCAGCGGGAGGCTGTGGGGACTTTCCGCGTAGGTCGTGCGGTATGTTGTTTTGTTTTTCGAAGGAGGGTAGGGGAATGTGCTGCGTTTGAGGGATTATGATGTTAAATCTTTGGCGGTGTTTGGATTGTGTGTTGAAAAGAAATATCTTTGCAGCGTATAAAATAGAGTGAAAAGAATTTATGTTGTCTGTACCTTGTGCTTCGACTCTCCGTTGGATTGATGCAGATGTTTGCTTGTGATTTTGGAGTGATCCCTTGGGTTGGAGTGCTTCTAAACCAAGTGACTTTCCTAATAAGCGCATGAGCTTTTCGTATGATGTAGGCATCTGGAGATACTCTCCGAAAAAATAAGCATTCCTGATGAAACAAATTATTTATTTCCTTTTTCTGTGTTTTGCGCTCTCCCTGATTGCGTGCGATGACCGAATAGATGATTCGCGTAAATCGGATTTTCATGGAGACACCCTGATGTCCATTGCGTGGAATTATCCCCTAATTATGGAGTCGCACTACGGAACAATGTATACCAATGAAGGTAACACGCGTCGTGTTCCTGTGATTCCCCGTTCGTGGAGTGGAATGTGGAGTGGGCTTTATGTCATCGACTCCGAGGACCCCAGAAGGTACGGTGTGAAAGCCGATACGAGTCTTCTGCTGAATGTGATCGTGCGCGGTGATACCGTGGATCGACGTAAAAAAGAGTACGACGAATACGATAGGATAAGCCGATTGCGCACGGGGGAAGTGCAGGTAGGGAGAACCCCTGTGCTTTGTGGAGTGGATCGACTCGAAGCTGTGGGTACGGATGCGAAGACCGGTGAAAAAGAAATTATGGGGGAAAGTATGCGCCTTCGATTACGTAGCTTTTTGTACAAATATGAAGATGATGTGCCCAAAGGCGAAATACAATGGGTTGCTTGTGAGCCGTCTAAAGTAATTTCGAGATATAATCTCACAGAGGTTGGTCGACTCGATCCGCGTAGGGAGGCTCGCGAACTGGAGCCGCGGATAAAAATATATGTTCCCTTTAGGGTTTGTCGCAAGTATAATCACATGCGTGTGAGTCTATTGCTGGTTAATCGCCAGAAGTTGCATTTCGAAATTGCCATGCCCGATCCCAGTACATTGACCCCGGAAGGTTTCAAAGTGTACAGACGTGAATATATGGACGATGAGAATGTCATATTGTAGGTTCTTAGTGAATGATAGCGAGGACAGACGTCGTCCGTGAACTGTTCGGCGTGTAAAAGAGTTTTAGGGTCGGGGCAGTGTCGCTCCGCACGGTTCTGATGTGACTCTGCACCGTGTGATTTGAATGGTGTGCGCGTGCCGCAAAAAAAACTCAGCGAAAAAAACGCCGATTTATTTGGTCGTTCCAAAGGGAGTGTGTAATTTTGCATCGTCTTCGAGAGGGCATCTCGATGATACCTGTTTGGGGTATGGTGTAATTGGCAACACTACAGATTCTGGTCCTGTCTTTCCTGGTTCGAGTCCGGGTACCCCAACCATTTGACGCGATGATTCCTGCGAATCATCGCGTTTTTTGTTTTTATCGTGCGACAAAGAGCAGAAACGTGTGCAATATCCTCATTTTAAGGTATTGTGTAGCTGTCGCAAAGCCCGTAATTTTGCAGCAAGATTTTATCTATCACACTTATGAAATTCAAATCAATTCTCACGGCAAGTGTCTTCGCCCTCGCGATGATGGGCACGCTTCCCGTATTGACCGGCTGTGAAGACAGCGAAAAAGAAGAACAACTGACTACTGTGGAGGCTTCCGGCCGTTTCGCCACGAAGCTCTTGATGGACATCGGCAACGGCAAGTTGCTCCACCAAGAGATCCCCTCGACAGTGGTGACGATTTCTCCCGAAACCGCCACGACGGTGAAACTGCAGTTCAGCGCATTCAGCGTGGACGTGCAGCAGGATAAAGCGCCGTTGCACGGAGCGGATGTGCAATCGTTCACGGTGCCCGGCGTGCAACTCAAGAAAGAGGCTGATGGCAGCTTCACGTTGAGCGGTAGCCCGCAGTTCACCACACTGATGCGCCTCGGCATGGGCAACGCGCCCCGCCAGTCTGCGCAGTTCAAGGAATACAAGGCAATGGAAAGCAGCTTGCAGGGTACGTTGAAAAACGGTGTGCTCCACCTCAACCTGACCTTCAAGCCCGGCTCTATGCCCATGCCCTTGTCGCTCACTTACGACGGAAGCCGCCAATGATAGGCGTTCGCCGTTTACTCTCTTTCCTTTGCTGGCCGATGCTCCTTTTGGGAGTGTCGGCTTGCGAGGGTATCTTGGGTTCGCTCTATGACAATCCGCCCGCCGAAGACCGAGTGCGCGAAGGGTTCAGCGTCTGGGATGCCGAACAGCACATCCAGCGGTTGTATGTCGATGTGGTGAGCTACAAAGATTGGGTATATGTCGATTTGCATCGGCGCACCACGGCGCGCACCGCCGCGCCCTCGGCCCTCACGGGAGCGTGGGATGGCCGTTCGGGGGTGAGCTATCACCAAGTGGAACTGCCCTCGACATTTCATTTCAGCGAACTATTGAAAACCGATTCGCTGGTTGCGCCCGCCGAGTGGGACTTGGTGTTGCATCATTACGATGTCGGCACGAATGGCGGCGGGGCTTTTGAAACCCACTTCACCCGCCTCGAAGATCTTCCCCGCGAAGGGGAGGCGCGGGCCGCCTTGCTCCGTTCGACCTTTGCGGCCGATACGTGGAGCGACCACCGATGCTACGAAGATCTGACGGGCATCTACAATTATTATATAGGTTATCGGAACGCGCGCACGAACGAAGTGCTGAGCCGGTGGATGGACATGAACGTGAGCAATCCCCCTCCGACCTACACCACCAGCGGGCGTGTCTATTTGCTCCGCTTGGCCGACGGCACGCATGCCGCTTTGCATTTCAAAGACTATATGAATGCCGCGGGCGCCAAAGGTTTCGTGACGCTCGACTACATTTATCCTTATTAAACCCTCTTCGTTTTCTCCAAAGTTCCTGCTCGGAAATGCCTGCTTTTCGTCTGCTGTTTCTCTCCCTCCTGCTTTGTTGCTTCGGTGCCCCACGGTCGGCCGAAGCACAACGATTGCGCCCTCAGGGAGGACTTGCAGATTCGACTTTGACCACGGCGGTGGTGACGGGTACGCGCACGCCGCGTCGCATTGCCGAGAGTCCCGTGCAGACGCGCGTGATCACGGCCGAGGACATCCGCCGCGCCGATGCGAACAACGTGCAAGACGTGCTCACCCACGAGTTGCCGGGATTGGAATTTACCCAGGCCATGAGCGGTAATGTGAATTTGAACTTCGGCGGTTTTGCCGGGCAGGGCGTACTCGTGCTGGTCAATGGCGAGCGCTTGGCGGGCGAAACGATGGACAACGTCGATTTCGAGCGCCTGAACCTCTCCGACGTGGAGCGTATCGAGATTGTGCGCGGCGCGGCTTCGGCGCTCTACGGCAGCAATGCCGCCGGCGGGGTGATCAATATCATCACGCGACAGCAAATCCACCGTCCCTACGAACTGCGTTGGGAGATGCGCAACGGCCGTCACGACGAGTCGCGACAAAATCTGTTTTTCGCCACGGGACAAGGGCGCATCACGCAGTTGCTCACGCTCAGTCGCACGGCAGCCGACGAATATCGTTTGCAAAACCCCGGCGATGTGACGCGCCACACCAAATATTCGCTCAATCGCGTGCCCGGCGGCCGCACCTTTCAAGCGCGCGAACGCTTCGTGGTGCGCCCCGACGATCACTGGACGCTCAGCGGGAATGTGGGATACTACTTCCGTCAGCGCGATTTCGACCCCGGCGAGCGGAATCGTTACCGCGATTTTGCCGGCGGGGTGAAAGCCGATTGGAACGGCCACAACGGTCGGCGCGCAGAGGTGGGCTATCGCTTCGACCAATACGACAAAAGCGACTATTATGTCGCCACGGGACTCGATGTGCGCGACTACAGCAACGTGCAGCACACCGTTCGCGCCCTCTACTCCACGGCTTCGCTGCCTTTGTGGGCAGAGGGGCACACGCTCGAATTGACCGGTGGAGGCGATTTGGCGCGCGATTATTTGCTCACCTACCAATTTCGCGGCGATGCCCACCGACAGTTCACGGCCGACGGCTATGTGCAAGCGGATTTTCATCTCGGTGCACAGTGGGAAGCGGTGGCGACGGCGCGCTATGACTATTTCAGCGTTGGACACCACGGTCGCCCCACCACCAAACTCACGGCGCGCTATCGCAACGGCGCATGGACGCTGCGTGCCAGCTACGGGCAGGGATTTCGCGCCCCGACCTTGAAGGAGAAATATATGAATTTCTTCCTCAACGACATCTTCATCATTCGCGGCCACGAGCAGTTGCGCCCCGAAGTGAGTCACAACTGGCACGTTTCGGCCGATTGGTCAAAAGGCGGCACGGAGGTGTCGAGCAGTGTGAGCTACAATCGCGTGCTCGACCGCATCACTACGGCCGAACCCACCACCGAGCGCGACGGATTGTCGGGATTGCCTTTTGTCGACTACATCAATGTGCCGCGTCTTACGGTGTGGAACGCACAACTCTGTGTGAACCATCGTCGCCGCCTCGGCAGCGGTACGCTGAGCGGCACCTTCCAATATGCCTTCACCCACGAGCAAGCGCCGACAGTCGGCACCCTCACGCCCTACATGCCGGCGCGCCCGCACAGCGCCACGGCACGACTGGCCTACGATCGACGTTTTTCGCCCCAATATGCAGTGGGCGTGCAGTTGAGCGGCCGCTTTTTGTCGGCTCTCTCCGGGCGCGAATACAACAGTGCGACCGGGGCTTCGCGCACCCTCCACTATCCGGCTTATGCTCTCCTCCGCTTGGCCCTCACCCAACAGATGGGCACGGCTGTGCGCCTCAATCTCACCGCCGACAACCTCCTCAATTACCGCCCACACATCTATTATTATAATGCCCCCCTCACCGATGGACTCAATCTTTCGGTAGGGATGATCTTAGATCTCGACCGCCTATTTTGAAGGCCGTCGCCGATCGCGCATTTCCTTTCTTTTCTCTGCTTACCGACAGCCGTTTCCCCTTCCTTTCTGTTGCAAGGCGAAACGGTTTTCGCGTATCTTGCTCTAAAAAAACGCGGCGAATCGACCATCTGTCCGAAAAATGTTGTAAATTCGCTGCGAAGCCTGTCTATTTACGTGGCGCATCTTCTTACTAAAATTCTTATTTTTGCGCCCTCACTGACTCGACAATGGATAACGAATTGCTTGCACAACGCTACGAACGGATCCGCCGGAATGTGATCCGCCATGCGAATCAACTTTTCAGAGCCCAAGGCATTCGTGATGTGACGATGGACGACATCTCGAAATGCCTTCGCATCTCGAAACGCACCCTCTATCAGCTGTTTAACGGTAAAGAGGGATTGGTGTTGGCCTGTGTGAAACAGGATGTTGCCAACGACGGCGCACGGCGAGCCGAGATCGAACGACATACCGACGACGCTTTGGAAATCCTTTTCCGCATCGCGGAGTTCAAACTCAACGATTTGCAAGGTATCAATCCGAATTATCCGCGCGAACTTCGCACCTTCCCCTCGGTGGTCGCCTTCCAAAAGGAGGTGCGCAAAGAGTTTCTCAACAGCCTGCGCACCTTTCTGCAAATTGGTTGCGCACAAGGCACGATTCGTCCCGACTTGCATTTCGAACAAGCCACCAATGGGCTGATTTTCATCGTTGACGGTGCCGCGCTCTACGATGCCTTCTCCGATTACACCATCCACGATTTCATTTTCAACGTCCTCCTCGTTTTCATTCGCGGATGCGCCACTGAAAAGGGGATTGCCCGCATCGACGAATTTATCAAACGTCACCGTACGCAGCCGTTGCCCGGTGCACTGCTCGAAGAAACATCCTAATACCCGAATATGAATCATTTCTCTCTCCGTCAAGTTGTCGTCCTGCTCAGCCTGCTGTTGTCGCCGGTCGTCAACTTTCGTCTTTTTGCGCAGCATGCCCTGCCGACCGAAGACAAAGTTTATCGCATTGCGTGGCACAACAACCGCGGTCTCTTCATCACCGAGAACGATGAAGGCGGCCTGATCGTCACCGAGCGCAACAATGCGAGCAAACAGTTCTGGACGCTGATCCCCGTAGAGGGAAAAGCCGATGTTTACTACGTGCGCAACACCGCCACGAAGCACTATATCGCCTCGTGCAACCTCACGCCCAGCAGCGCTTCGCGCATTCGCACCACCACCACGCCCACTCCTTATTATATAGCGCACAATCCCCAGGCCAAGGCCGCAGGTGCTTGGTATTTCTCTTCGACCGATTGTGACAACTACAACCAGCCGGCCAACAGCCCGCGCGGTTTGAACAAAGACGGTGCCTCGTCGAATGTCATCACTTGGCACGCCGGCAATGCCAATGTCGGGTCTTATTGGTGGCTCGAGGCCACCGACGATCGCTACGAACTGCGTCCCTTTACCACCGGCAACCAAGCGCTCTATGCCTTGGTCAACGTCGACAACAAAATGCTCAAACAGCAGCCCGACGGCACCTTGTCGTGGAGCGAAGGCACGAAAGTCGATGCCGATGCGTGGTATTTTGAGCGCACCCCCGAAGGACGCTACCGCATTGTGCATGCTGCTGACGGCAAAGCCCTCAATAACGGCGCCACTTATAGCGTGAGCGAAGCCCCCAACGGGGCCTATCATTTCGATGCCCCCGACGGACAGCTCACCCTCGACGGCCACAACGCCTTCCGCTTCCGCGCCCTGCGTTCGGTTCTCGCCCGCCGTTTGCAAATCTACGACCTACCTTGCGTGGCCGCAGACGCCACGCGCCTGCTCAGTCTCCAACTCACCGGCGAAAAAGGCTTGCAACCGCTCACCTTTGCCGATCCTGCCGGCAAAACGCAAGGCTACACCCTCTTCACGCGCAGCCGAGCCGGACTCAATCGAGGAGAGAGTGCCACGTTGCAAGTGAAACTCAATCGCGCACCCGGTGCCGGAGCCGCCGCCTTCGTCTATTTCGATTGGAACCACGATGGCATTTTCGAAACCTCCGTTCCGCTCACGGTAGGCACCTCGATGCAAACCACCATCACCGTACCCGCTGAAGCTCTCCTTGGCAGCAGTCGCATGCGTTTGCGCGTCACCCTCAACGGACTCACCGATGCCGACGACGAAACCGCCGGTTTGGTCTTCGATGGAGTCGTGAATGTGGTCGAGCCCACCGGCGTAGTGACCGTTAACAAGGCACAACCCACCGCCACCACCTTCGACCTCACCGGTCGTCGCGTCGAAACTCCTGCTGCCACCGGCCTCTACATTCGCAATGGTGTACCCACGCTCCTTCAACGTCCCTAAGCATCTACTTCCACGTATCATGAAGAAAACATATACCCTCATCGGACTCGGCGCCCTCGCCGCCTTCTCCGCCCACGCCCAGCAGCGACCCAACATCATCTATATCATGTGTGACGATATGGGCTACGGCGATCTCGGTTGCTACGGTCAGCAGTATATCTCCACCCCCCACATCGACCGCATGGCCGCCGAAGGCATGCGCTTCACCCAAGCCTATGCCGGTAGCCCCGTGTCGGCTCCCTCCCGCGCAACCCTCATGACCGGACAGCACAGCGGACACACCCACGTGCGCGGCAATAAAGAGTATTGGCGCGACAAGACCGTCCCCAATCTCTATGGGCAGAACGCCGACTTCGAAGAAGGATGGGCCGGTCAGGAACCCTATGACGTGAATCACAAGATTCTCCCCGAAATCCTCAAAGCCAACGGCTACACCACCGGTATGTTCGGTAAGTGGGCGGGCGGTTACGAGTCTTCTGCATCCACCCCCGACAAGCGAGGTGTCGACGAGTATTTCGGCTACATTTGTCAGTTCGAAGCGCACTCCTACTACCCCAACTTCCTCAACGCCTTCAGTCGTTCGGCCGGCGACACCAAGACCCACCGCGTTGTTCTCGAGGAAAACATCAAGTACGGCATGCCCACCGCCGCCGATTACACCAAGCGCCCGCAATATTCGGCCGATCTCATCCACAACAAGGCTATGGAATGGCTCGATAAGCAGAGCGCCGCGCAACCCTTCCTCGGCATCTTCACCTACACGCTCCCGCACGCCGAACTTGCGCAGCCCGAAGACAGCCTCCTCCTCGCCTATAAGAATCATTTCTGCCAAGAACACAAGTTCGCCGGCCAATTCGGCAACCGTTATCACGGCACCGAAATCGCCCACGCGCAGTTTGCGGCCATGATCACCCGTTTGGATGCCTATGTCGGTCAAATCCTTGCCAAACTCAAGGAGAAAGGTCTCGACGAAAACACCATCGTGATCTTCACCTCCGACAACGGCCCTCACGAAGAAGGCGGTGCCGATCCCACCTTCTTCAACCGCGACGGACTCCTCAAAGGCCTGAAACGCTCCACCCACGAAGGCGGCATCCGCGTTCCCTTCATCGTGCGCTGGCCCGGTAAAGTCAAGTCAGGCGAAGTTTCCGATCACCAATTTGCCTTCTACGACATGCTGCCCACCTTCTGCGACGTGGCCGGCATTCGCGACTTCCCCAAGGCCTATCAGCACAACGAGCGCGACCTCTACGACGGCATCTCCATCTATCCCACCCTCACCGGCAACACCGAAGCCCAACAGCGTCACGATGCCCTCTACTGGGAATTCCACGAGACCGATATGCTCGGCGTGCGCATGGGCGATTGGAAGTTGGTCGTTGAGCGCGGCAACTGCCGTCTTTACGATCTCTCGAAAGACCTCCACGAAGACAACAACGTCGCAGCCGCTCACCCCGATGTAGTCAAAAAGATGGTCGACATCATCTATCGCGAGCACACCAAACCCGACTTCCCGATGTTCAACGTCACGCTCCCCAAAAAGCAGTGAACCGACGTCACTCCCTCATCAACTCCGTGGTTCGTCCACGGAGTTTTTTGTGCACATAGCCCCCGAAGAGTAGGGCGAATGGCGGCTTTACGTACCCTGACTTTTCCCTCGTGAACGACCTCCTTGCCCGTCTCCCTGGCGGCATGGATGATTTTCCACCGATTGTAAAATGCCCGAAGCACCAAGCCCGCGCAGCGCTCGATAAACCCCGATTTATCCACGGTCTTGCGCCTTTCTCGCATTTTCTTGCTGTAAAATTTGGTGGAAACAAAAACTTGTCGTACTTTTGCACTCGCAAAGAGGATAAGGGCTGGTAAAACAGCAACTAACGCTTGTCACTTTTTTGTTGGAGATCCGCTAGCTCAGCTGGTAGAGCAATACACTTTTAATGTATGGGTCTTGGGTTCGAGTCCCAAGCGGATCACGATGATCTGTACATCAGACATAATGTAAGGTTTTTACGCACGATACGTTTTCGTATCGTGCGTTTTTTTGTATCCCCCTTTCCTCCTTTCCCCCTTCCTTTCCTCCTACCTCCTGATCGAAATTCCCGATGCGAGGGCTGCGCATCCCATGTTGGCCTGAGTTCGGTCTAAGCAATTCTTCTTTCTCTTTTATTGCTGTCCGCTAAACTTCAAAACGCCACAATTTCCCTATTCGCAATGCCCATCAATAGGCGTTGCGGACTTCTTTTTGGAAAAGTAAGCCCCCCCCTTCTGACTATCATTCATTGGCTGTCCGCTAAAACGAGAGAATGGAAGACACGAGATGTGGGCAAATGTGTTCTTTAAGCCTCTGAGAGCTTTAGAGTATGGCGAATTCTATTGATTTTCGTGAATCGGATCACCGTATACAATGGCTGTCCGCTAAAAAACGCTTGCGAAGAACAGAAAGAGGGGAACTTTAGATGAGGTAAGATGAATCAACCTGTTTAGTGGAGGCAAGAACGACAAATTTGCTGCGGCGAAACTTTTATCGGACAGCAATAAAAATGAATAGCCTAGTTTTGCACTTGCCAGTTGACTCTATGGCATCGAGAAGGGTTGTTATAAGCGTGTTAAAACAGTCCTCAGAGCTGAAGTGTATCGAAAGAAATTCCGATTTGCGGTAAAGTAAGCTCCATTGTTCTTGAATTGATTTCGTTTGCATTATAAATTCGAGAACTTTGGGGTTTACAGACAATTATAGACAGAGTCAAGCAGATAATCGCTGGTTTTTATTGAAAAACTCACACAATTCTTTGGTTTTTCTATTGTTTGTTTGGTCAGCTGTTTTTTTTGTGTTACTTTTGCCGTCGAAAGGATTTGCTTTTTGTTATGTTCTTTTCATTTAGTATTCACTCCAAACATTCAACGTATGGAAAAACTCAACAATCAAGAGCTTTCTGCCATCAAGGGTGGCAGAAAAGAAGAAGATGAGGGAGGACTTTCTCTCATCGGCATTGGCGGATTTGACGATGGTAAAAAAGGTAATGCCTACATTCGCATTCTGTTTTTCAAGATTCGTTTACCTTGGTGGTAAATCCTAGGTCAGCCCCAGAGTAGCTTACACTTCTCTGGGGCTATTCTTAAAACATTTCTATCTATGTTCCGATTACTCATATATTCTCTCTGCACTCTCTACTCTCTCAGCCTTTCAGCGCAGCGCAAAGTCCATGTGATTGATGCAGCCACGCAGCTTTCTATTGAAAATGTAGTCGTTACCGATGCGCAATCAGGGAAAGTTTTGGGAATTACTCCCAAAAACGGCCTCTTTCTCTCCACTTCTCAGGCCAAAAAGCTGAGCTTCTCTCACTTGTCCTACCAACCTTTGGCTGCACAAGTTGCAGATACCGTTCGCCTCGTCCCACGCGATTACAACATTGCCCCAACGGAAGTCACGGCAAAGGCTGCAGACTACTACAGATTGCGCGCTGTCGTGCGTTCTTATCAGTATGTAGACAGCATTCCTGTGAACTTCGTGGATGCCGTCTTGGACTTTTACGTCAATGGCAAGGGCAATAAGTTGGAATATCGTGTACTTAAACTAGATGCTTACAAAGACAAAGCGCGCATTCGTGAGAACAATCTCAACAGAAGCACGGTAGAAGTGGATGACAACGGCCTATTGGATTGGGTGAGCGCACAACATATCTCTACTAATAATGCCTATTTCTTGATGCAACAATTGGGAGAGGAGAAACTCATTCTCAAAAAGAAAACTCGCGAACCACTAGGTTCACTCACTTTCGACCCAAGTCAAAGAGCCTATGTCGCAAAGGTCAATCTACTCACTCCCAAAGACACCGTAACGCGTCACCTTTTCGGCCGTTCCATTAAGTTTAATCTCCACACCCTCGAGGAGCGTTTCCCGGCATCAGTGGACACCGCACGCCTGCGTGTCTATGATCTACAAAGCTATCGTTGGCTGCTGCAGCGCGACACTTGGACAAAAAAGTATCCCACTCGCGTTCCCCTCACAGAGATTCACGAGATTGTAGTCTTCGAACGCCAACGATTGAGCAAAGCGGATTACAAAAAGCTAGATTTCGACACAGATTGGTACGATATTCCTCACTCTCTTCGCGGACGCGCTGCGACAGAAAACATCGATCTCTCGAAATACACGCTCCCCCTTCCCCTAGACATCCAAGTTTTATTGGGCAATCAGCTCCAACTACTGCCTTATAAAGACTAAGACTAGCGTCTCTGTCGTTTTCTATTTTTCGTAGCATGGCCAACGAGGCTTCAGAGCGTTCGTTGGCCATGCTAGCCTTTTTCATTGTCTCTCTCTTTTCTTATGCAACCACTTCTCCAACGCGATGCCATGGACTGCGGCCCTACGTGTCTAGCCATCGTTGCTCAGCACTACAAAGTCCAGGTGAGTCGTCAAAAACTCAGAGAACTTTGCGCACTCGGCCGTGATGGTTCATCTCTCCTCGGAATTAGCAAGGCGGCAGAAGCCTTAGGTTTCAAAACACTTGGTGGGCGTCTTGACTTTCGCACTTTGGTAGAAAATGTGTCTCTGCCTTGTATCGTCCATTGGTCGCAAAATCACTTTGTGGTTGTCCATCGCATTGAAAAGAAACGCAATGGTGTTGTGTTCGTTCATGTGGCCGACCCAGCAAGAGGTCTCATCATCTACGACGAATCTGCGTTTTGCGAACAATGGGAAAGCACGCAAACGCAAGGCACGGCCAAAGGAATTGCTCTTGTGCTCGAACCAACGGCTTCACTTGCACGTGATGCAAAAAACATCCAGCCACCCACGACCCACAAACTCACCTTTCTTTGGAGATATGTTCGGCAATATCGTCGCTATTTCTTCCAACTAATGCTGGGTTTGCTGCTGGGTTCGCTCTTGCAACTCATTTTCCCTTTTCTCACACAAGCCATTGTAGACACAGGCATTGGAGCGCGCGACTTGAATTTTATATGGATTGTTCTCCTCGCTGAGACGATGCTCATCTTCAGTCAGACATTTATTGACTTTGTTCGCGCAAAACTCCTGCTCCACATCTCAACGCGCATCAACATCTCATTGGTTTCTGACTTTTTCATCAAACTCATGAAGTTACCCATGCGCTATTTCGATACGCAGCACTTAGGCGACCTCCTCCAGCGCATTGAAGATCACCATAGAGTTGAAGAATTTCTTACTTCCAATAGTCTCAATGTCCTCTTCTCATTCTTCACATTTCTTGTCTTCGGCACGATGCTAGCCTTCTACCATCTGCCCATTTTCTTTGTTTTTCTCGTTGGCACTGCACTCTACACTGCTTGGATCACACGTTTCATGCAACAGCGCAAACAGATAGACTACGACTATTTTGAACAGTTCGGACGCAACCGTAATGTAACCTACCAACTCATCAATGGCATGCAGGAAATAAAACTCCAAGGGTGTGAGCAGCGCAAGCGTTGGGAGTGGGAAGATGTGCAAACAGATTTGTTCAAGGTGAAGCTCAAATCGCTCGATTTGCAACAAAAACAACAAGCAGGAAGCATTGCCATCAATGAAATCAAGAACTTGCTCATCACCGTCATTGCTGCTACTGCCGTTATTGACGGAGCAATGTCGATGGGCATGATGCTCGCTGTGCAGTACATCGTTGGGCAACTCAATAACCCTGTCGAACAACTCGTTCGTTTATGCAATGGTTGGCAAGACGTAAGCCTCAGTCTCGACCGCATGAACGAAATCCACCAAGAAGAAAATGAAGAAGACTTCAGCGTTTCTACTGAAAAGGAAAGCATTGCAACTTCAGAAAATCATAATATTCAGACGGCTCAATGCATCAATATCCAAAATATCTCCTTTAAATACAATCTCTATCAACCTCAAAATATTTTAGACGACATCTCTATATCCATCCCCCAAGGTAAAGTCACCGCAATTGTAGGCGAAAGCGGGAGCGGAAAAACCACCCTGCTCAAACTTCTCCTTGCTTATTATCCCCCACTTCAGGGAAGTGTTTTCATTGGCAACCAAAACCTACAGCAACTTTCACATTCACAATGGCGCAGTCAATGCGGTGTGGTGATGCAAGATGCTTATCTTTTTTCCGACACCATCGCACGCAACATTGCCATTTCAGACGAATCTCCCGATCTTGAACGCATCCGACATGCTGCACGAGTGGCCAATATCGCAGAAACTATAGAAGAACTTCCATTGGGATACAACACTCTTATTGGACAAGATGGACAAAATTTGAGTCAAGGGCAACGACAACGCATCCTCATTGCACGAATGGTCTACAAAAATCCCAACTTCGTGTTTCTAGATGAAGCCACCAACGCACTCGATGCCACCAACGAGCGAGCCATCACGGAGAATCTCACACACTTCTTCCACAACAAAACGGTGATTGTCGTAGCACATCGCCTTTCTACGGTGCGAAATGCAGACCAAATCATCGTCCTATCTGAAGGTCGCGTGGTAGAAACGGGGACGCACGAAGCACTCGTGGCACAACGAGGCAAATACTTCGCTCTTGTTCAAAATCAACTAGAACTAGGACATTAATCTTTCTCTCTTGCTCCCAAATGCCTTCCCATCCTTCTCCAAACATTGAGTTGCGTAGCGAAAAAGCGCGTAAAGTCATCGGACAAATTCCCTCTTCATTGGTGCGTTATGGCAATGTAGCTCTCCTCTTTGCACTCTGCACGATGGCTGTTGTAGCTTTTTTCCTTCCTTATCAACAAGTTTGTCACGCTGAAGCCATAGTGGTTGCTCCAAAAGCCATACCTTCAGATAGCGCAGATGTCACACTACAGCTGAAATTTTCTGACAAACAGCCCACGACATTCATATCTTCTTCACCGTCGCACACCAGTTCAACACTACAATTATCTACTTCACACGGCGTCATTGTAGGCCAACTACTAACCCTCTCGGCCACGCGCGACAGTTTAGGTCGCCAGATAGCCATTGTGCGTTGCCGCACTAACGATATTGCACTGTGTTTCTCTCAGACATTCGATGCTACACTCATCATTCATCGTGGTCGATTGCTACATGCTATCCTCGGACAAGCAGATTGAAAAGCCTCCAATTGACATGATTTTCCTATCTCCAATGCCCATCATAAGATGGCGTTATGATGTGGATTATTTTATTATAATACCCTTAAAGCATAGTCTGTGCTTAGCGCTAGAAATATGATGATGAGAAGAGTATTGTACTCTCTGAATAGGTCTCTATACTGAGATGAGGTGTATTCTTTTCCTTTCTCCTTTTCAAATGTAATGCGCTTAAATATCATGGTCAAAAGGCTGATGAGGAATAAAAATAGATAGATGTACTCTTTCATTAGTTAGCAAGGCATATTAAGTCAAGTAACATGAAATGCTCCTGCAAAAAACAAACAAGGTCCGAGAGAACAAAGTTCTTTCTATGCTTTTATTGCTGTTGGGTGAAAGTTTTTTGCGAAAAAGCAAGGATAATCCGACAAGGGTGGGGCAGTCTCTTTGGTTGGCCTCGTATCATTTGACAGTTGCAACACAGCCCAACTTTCAATACAAGCCTCTACCTAACAGCTCTTGAATATACGCGTACGCACGCGCGCGCGTCCAGAGTTTTTATGTTTTTGCCTTCACCTCTTCACCTTTTTGGTATAAAGTCTTGATCAAGTGTGTGTTGCGGGTGAAGGCTTCACCCTTTTACCTTCACCGATTTTTTGCAATAGATGTCGTGCAAGGTATTGAATTTCAGATTGTTGCGGTGAAGGTGAAGGTGAGTGCAGGGTTTGCCTTCACACTCAATCGACTGATATACAGATTGTTGCGCGGTAAGGTGAAGGGTGAAGGCAAAAATGGCAAATTCGCTGAGTGCGCGAGCGCGTACATACGCGTAGGCGCGTGTCCTGCGTGTAGGGTGAAAGGGATTTTGTGCGGGGTAGGGAGGTTTGAGATGAAACAAGGGAGGAAGTCGCGAAAAGTGGAGAAGTTTTGAGAGAAAGTCGGCTTGTATTTTTCGAATGGAGTGGGGTAGGGAGAGAAAAACAATTTGTCTTGCTTGCTTGTGCTTGGTTTTCTCTGTGTAGTACGCTTACGTTTTGATTTTGTCCTTTGGCTTTTCGATTTAGTTCTTCTTTCCACTTTCGGCATAGCCTTCCCCATTTTGATTTTGCGCTCCGGTATTTTGGCATATTTCCTTCGTTTTTCTTCGTTGGCCGGTTCCTTTGTCTTTTTCTCAGTCCTCGTTTCGTTGTTTTCTCCCTTGTCTTTCCTCTCGCGCTCTCCTTTTTCAAAGAAATATGTCCATTTTCATCTCGATTCGTTTGTTTAAGGGGGTGAAATATGACTTCTTCCTCTTTTTCCTCGCCAGCCAAAGTCGAAATTCGGGCGAATTGCAAGCAAAAACTCCCCGTCAAACTGATTTTTTCAGCGAAAACAGAGATTTTGGGCGAGAATTTCTCTTGAGCTGAAGAGAAAAGTACCCCGAAAAAGGTGGATTTTGCCCCCAAAGTGGCCGAAATGGACGAAAAAAGGCGGTTTGGGGGTGAAAATGATAGTGAGGGGATGAAGCAAAAAATTGAGTTTAACTACCGATTTTGCAATGCTATGAAGTAGCAAAATGGGTGCAAATGAATTTTTCTCGCATTTTTTTTCGGCGAAGTCTTGCAGGGAATGCAGAAATGCTCTACCTTTGCACTCGCAATCGGGAAGCAACGCTCTTGCAAGAGAGAGTTACGCTCTGAAAGCAACGAGGCAGCAAAAGTGCTGCTGTGATCTTTGAAAGTCTTACATAACAGATTGTAGAGAAGTACAAGGAACAATCGATCATGAAGCTTTCTTTCTTTCGGGAAAGAAGTTGCTTCGGGTAAAATGAATTGTACCGTCAAATTCTACTCCTAAACAAAATAAAGGATACAGGAACCTGAGCGACAAAAACAGAAAACAAACAAATATCATATTTACAATGAAGAGTTTGATCCTGGCTCAGGATGAACGCTAGCTACAGGCTTAACACATGCAAGTCGAGGGGCAGCATGGAAGAAGCTTGCTTCTTCTGATGGCGACCGGCGCACGGGTGCGTAACGCGTATCAAACCTGCCTCATACTCGGGGATAGCCTTGCGAAAGTAAGATTAATACCCGATGTTGTTATGTTACCGCATGGTGATATAACCAAAGATTTATCGGTATGAGATGGTGATGCGTCCGATTAGGTAGTAGGCGGGGTAACGGCCCACCTAGCCTTCGATCGGTAGGGGTTCTGAGAGGAAGGTCCCCCACACTGGAACTGAGACACGGTCCAGACTCCTACGGGAGGCAGCAGTGAGGAATATTGGTCAATGGACGGAAGTCTGAACC
>ENA-OWLM01000078-OWLM01000078.1-metagenome-genome-assembly--contig:-NODE-78-length-34183-cov-4.442393_pt1 | contig 34183 bp, 30 predicted proteins | sample MGYA00245349_ERZ651102 | MGnify/ENA primary metagenome ERZ651102 (study PRJEB26857, sample SAMEA4031759) | metagenome | biome: human; feature: oral; material: saliva | place: Philippines | collected 2014 | study... | reverse complement strand
TGACCTCCGCCGATGAGTTCAGCAAAATTCTGCTGAAAGTGAATCAGGACGGTTCGCAGGTTCGCCTGCGCGACGTGGCGAAAGTTGAGCTGGGCGGTGAGAACTACGACATCATCGCGAAGTTCAACGGCAAACCGGCTTCCGGTCTGGGTATTAAACTGGCGACAGGCGCTAACGCCCTGGACACCGCCACGGCTATCCGCGCAGAGCTGAAGAAGATGGAACCCTTCTTCCCGTCAGGTCTGAAAATCGTTTATCCGTACGACACCACGCCGTTCGTTAAAATCTCGATTCACGAAGTGGTAAAAACCCTGGTTGAGGCGATTATCCTCGTCTTCCTGGTCATGTACCTGTTCCTGCAAAACTTCCGTGCGACGCTGATCCCAACCATCGCCGTACCGGTCGTACTGCTCGGGACCTTCGCAATCCTGTCGATATTCGGCTACTCGATAAACACCCTGACGATGTTCGGGATGGTGCTCGCCATCGGCCTGCTGGTGGATGACGCCATCGTTGTGGTCGAGAACGTCGAGCGCGTCATGGCGGAAGAAGGCCTGCCGCCGAAGGAAGCGACCCGCAAATCGATGGGGCAAATCCAGGGCGCGCTGGTCGGTATCGCGATGGTGCTGTCTGCGGTATTTATCCCGATGGCCTTCTTCGGGGGCTCTACCGGTGCGATTTACCGCCAGTTCTCCATCACCATCGTTTCGGCGATGGCGCTTTCCGTACTGGTGGCGTTGATCCTGACGCCTGCCCTCTGTGCCACCATGCTGAAGCCGATTCAGAAAGGCGGCCACGGCGAGCACAAAGGGTTCTTCGGCTGGTTTAACCGCATGTTCGATAAGAGCACGCACCACTACACCGACAGCGTGGGTAACATCCTGCGCAGCACCGGTCGTTATCTGCTGCTCTATATCATCATCGTGGTAGGCATGGCATTCCTGTTCGTTCGTCTGCCAAGCTCGTTCCTGCCGGATGAAGACCAGGGCGTGTTCCTGACGATGGCACAACTCCCGGCGGGTGCATCGCAAGAGCGTACCCAGAAAGTGCTGGACGAAGTGACGGACTACTACCTCACCAAAGAGAAAGACAACGTTGAATCCGTGTTTGCGGTTAACGGCTTTGGCTTTGCGGGTCGTGGCCAGAACACCGGTATCGCCTTCGTTTCTCTGAAAGACTGGTCTGAACGTCCGGGCGAAGAGAACAAAGTTGAAGCGATCACCGGCCGCGCCATGGGCACCTTCTCGCAGATTAAAGATGCGATGGTCTTCGCCTTTAACCTGCCAGCGATTGTTGAACTGGGTACGGCGACCGGTTTCGACTTCCAGCTGATTGACCAGGGCGGTTTGGGTCACGAGAAACTGACTCAGGCGCGTAACCAGCTGTTTGGTGAAGTGGCTAAACACCCTGACCTGCTGGTCGGCGTGCGTCCAAACGGTCTGGAAGATACGCCGCAGTATAAAATCGACATCGACCAGGAAAAAGCCCAGGCGCTGGGCGTGTCCATCAGCGACATCAATACCACACTGGGCGCGGCCTGGGGCGGTAGCTACGTCAACGACTTCATCGACCGTGGTCGTGTGAAGAAGGTGTACGTAATGTCCGAAGCGCAGTACCGCATGTTGCCGAACGACATCAACAACTGGTACGTTCGCGGCAGCGATGGGCAGATGGTGCCGTTCTCCGCCTTCTCAACCTCGCGTTGGGAATACGGTTCACCGCGTCTGGAACGCTATAACGGCTTGCCGTCGATGGAGATCCTGGGTCAGGCTGCGCCGGGTCGAAGCACCGGTGAAGCGATGAACCTGATGGAAGAACTCGCCGGTAAACTGCCTGCAGGTATCGGCTATGACTGGACCGGTATGTCCTATCAGGAACGTCTGTCCGGTAACCAGGCTCCTGCCCTGTATGCCATTTCACTGATTGTGGTCTTCCTGTGTCTGGCGGCACTGTATGAGAGCTGGTCGATTCCGTTCTCCGTTATGCTGGTGGTTCCACTGGGGGTTATCGGTGCGCTGCTTGCGGCAACGTTCCGTGGGTTGACCAACGACGTTTACTTCCAGGTGGGCCTGCTGACAACCATTGGCTTGTCGGCTAAGAACGCGATACTTATCGTGGAATTCGCCAAAGATCTGATGGAGAAAGAAGGCAAAGGTCTGATTGAGGCGACGCTGGAAGCCGTTCGTATGCGTCTGCGTCCAATCCTGATGACCTCTCTGGCGTTTATCCTCGGCGTAATGCCGCTGGTTATCAGCTCCGGTGCGGGCTCCGGCGCGCAGAACGCAGTAGGTACCGGCGTAATGGGTGGGATGGTCACCGCGACCGTTCTTGCGATCTTCTTCGTACCGGTGTTCTTCGTGGTGGTTCGCCGCCGCTTCAGCCGTAAGAATGAAGACGTTGAGCACAGTCATTCGGTAGAACCTCACTGATACCGGTTTCATATGATAAAAAGGCCGCATTTGCGGCCTTTTTCATTTCAAAAAAATCATAAATTACGCTTATTGTGGTGCTATTTATTTTCTGTCATCTTAATAAGACATATCATAAATAACTGAAAACTTAATCGGCGAATTCATGATTTTTTTAATTTCATTTCGCCGCGTAAATTATTAGGAATATTCCTAGCACCACTGCCGGACAAAGAAAAGTCCGAATCTGGTTTTCATCTGACTGTTTACGCTAAATCAATGAAACGTAAGGAAGCGATAAAAAATCAGTGTTAATTCGGATAAAAACGTTCTGTTCAGGTCGGGCAATTGCGTAAGCGCTCGCAGTATCAGGTTTTAATTGTAATTTTTCGTAATAGCGCGGTGAAATCTGGATCAGAGTGGCTTATAGTTAGAGTTATCAGGAACACAGCACCCGTGCGGCTAAGTATGTTGTATCCATCCCGACATGATGTTCGGTGAGTAAGAAATCACTCAGAAGGGGATGCGCTATGGACGAGTACTCGCCAAAAAGGCATGATATCGCGCAGTTGAAATTTCTCTGCGAATCCTTGTACCATGACTGCCTTGCCAATCTTGATGAAAGTAACCATGGCTGGGTGAATGACCCAACGTCTGCGATCAATTTACAGTTGAACGAGCTGATAGAGCATATTGCAACCTTCGCACTTAATTATAAAATTAAGTACAATGAAGATAATAAGCTCATTGAGCAAATTGACGAATACCTGGACGACACCTTTATGTTGTTCAGCAGCTACGGCATTAACGCCCAGGATTTGCAAAAATGGCGTAAATCGGGAAATCGGCTATTCCGCTGCTTCGTCAACGTGAGCAGAGCAAACCCGGTTAGTCTTTCCTGTTAAAATTATTACAATTACTAAGGTGAATTTATGTCTGATAAACCATTAACAAAAGTCGATTATTTGATGCGCTTGCGACGTTGTCAGTCAATTGACACACTCGAACGTGTCATCGAAAAAAATAAATACGAGCTGTCCGATAATGAACTGGCTGTATTTTATTCAGCCGCTGACCATCGTCTTGCTGAGCTGACCATGAATAAGCTGTATGACAAAATCCCAACGTCCGTATGGAAATTTGTTCGTTAATCTTTAACGTGTGTCTGTAGAGGTTCTACGTCGCGTTCTGATTTGTATACACCTTTCGACTTACGCTCCCTGTGCGAAAGCAGGTCTCCGTGTAAAACGTGCTCATCCGCAACATTGTTGTGACTGTTATCACACAGGTTTTCCGGGAACGTTCCCTTGCTGGCCTATTCCTATTACTCTGCGGTAATGATATCCAGAGAGGTTCCTGTATGAGCACAGAAAAACAGAAGATGATAGCAGGTGAACATTACTGCCCTGGTGATGAGACGTTACGGGGCGATCGACTGCGAGCCCGCCATCTGATCCACCGCTATAACCACACCGCCCCCGACGCGAAAACTGAACGCCAGAACATTCTGGCGGAACTTTTAGGGCAAAGTGCAGGCGCGTATATCGAGCCGAGTTTTCGCTGTGACTACGGCTACAACATTTACCTGGGGAAAGAATTTTACGCAAACTTCGATTGCGTGATGCTGGATGTCTGCCCTATTCATATTGGCGACAACTGCATGCTGGCACCGGGTGTGCATATCTACACGGCAACTCATCCGCTGGATCCCGACGAACGCAACAGCGGCGTCGAGTTTGGCAAGCCCGTGACCATTGGCAATAACGTCTGGATTGGCGGGCGCGCCGTGATTAATCCTGGCGTCACGCTGGGTGATAATGTGGTGGTCGCTTCCGGCGCGGTTGTGACAAAAGATGTCCCGGCCAATGCTGTCGTTGGCGGCAATCCGGCAAAAATCATCAAGATGCTCTAAGGTATCGGGGAGCCAACTGTTATGGTCTTTTAGCGCCTGACTGTTACTTTTTTCAGCCTGGTTGCTCCCCTAAAATAGGCAGATCCCCTGTATTTTCAACAATCATGAAGGCAGAAAATGACCGAGATACAGCGCCTGCTCACCGCCACCATCGACGATCTCAACCACCGCGAAAAGCGCGACAATCGCCCGCGTTTTAGCATTAGCTTCATCCGCAAGCATCCGGGACTGTTCGTCGCCATGTACGCTGCCTGGCTGGCAACGCTTGTGGTGATGATGACATCCGAAACCCTGGTGGACTCCGTCTGGCTGCTCGTTGTGCTGTTTGTGGTATTTAACGCGTTCTTCTTTTTCGACGTTAATCCCCGCTACCGCTACGAAGATATCGACGTGCTTGATTTCCGGGTCTGCTATAACGGCGAGTGGTACAACACGCGCTTTGTGCCGACAGAATTGATCGACAGCATTTTACGCTCACCCGCGGTGGAGACCGGGCAGAAAGAGAAGCTGCAGAAAATGGTTTCAACCAAAGGCCAGCTCTCTTTCTATGACGTCTTTACGCTTTCCCGTCCTGCTGCTGCGTAATCAGCGTCTGCAAGCGTCGGATACCTGACGCAAACTGAGAAGCAGAGGTATTACCGTACCCCAGAACCAGACCGGTTTGCCCCTGCTTCGGCGTCAGGTAGTACGCGCTTAACGCCGCGGGGGCCAGCTGGAATGCCCTCGCCTGCTGAACAATCGCCCTGTCATTAATCCCGTCAATCGCCACCGTCAGGTGCATGCCGCCCTCCGCCGCCAACACACGGTGCGCGACGTGTAGCTCAGCGTTGAGCACGTCGCGCAGCTGCCGGTAGCGTTTCCGATAGAGCCGACGCATGGCGGCAAGATGACGAGCGTAATGGCCCTCTTCAATAAACAGCGCCAGCGTACGCTGTTCCGCACGGTGTCCCCCGCGCAATAACGCCCCCATGGCCGGACGCGCCGCGTTTGCCAGCGACGGGGGGATGACCATAAAACCGATTCTGAGCGACGGGAACAGCGTTTTACTGAATGTTCCCAGATAAACCACCGGCGCGTTGTTGACCATTCCCAGCATTGCCGGCACCGGTTCTCCGGAATACCGAAACTCGCTGTCGTAGTCGTCCTCGATAATCCAGGCCTTATGCTGGAGCGCCAGCGCCAGCAGTGACAAACGCCGACGCGCGCTCAGCACGCTCCCGTAGGGAAACTGATGTGAAGGCGAAGTAAAGATAAGCCCGGGACGCGCTGCATGTTGCCCTTCCCAGTTCATTCCCTCGTCGTCCACGGGCATGCCTATCATCGTTAAGCCCGATTTCGCAAACGCGCTTTTTGCCCCCGCATAGCCGGGATCTTCAATCCACGCGATATCCCCCGGCTCACTCAATAGCTGCGTGCAGAGATTTACCCCTTCCAGAGCGCCCTCGGTAATAACAATCTGGCCGGCATCGCAATCAATCCCCCGCGACAGGGCAAGATGGCGGGCAATTGCCTCACGTAATGAGGATTCCCCGGCCGGATCGCCATAGCCAAGCAATGCACTCCCTTCCTCGCGTAAAACGCGATCGTACAAGCGCCGCCAGAGCGGAAGAGGAAAATAATTGATGGCTGGCGTGCCGGGCGTAAAAGCGAGTACCGGCGTCTCCCTCGGCGTCGGCTCTGGCAGCTGCGTCACCCGCTTAGCCAGCGTGACATTCGGTTCGGGAAAATCCTGTCGATTTCCGCGCTGCGCCAGTTGCGCCACGCGCGTGCCCTGACGACAGCGCAACAGATATCCTTCGAGCGAGAGTTGCTCAAGCGCCGCATTGACGGTGTTACGGGATACGGAAAGCTGCTGCGCAATCACCCGGGAGCCCGGCAGGCGGCTGTCAGCCTGCAGCCTTCCCTGCAGGACAGCTTCACGCATGGCAAGATACAGCGTGCGCTGCAACGTCTCTGCACCGCGCTTTTTCAGCGCAGCAGCGATCAGGGTATAAAATTCATCGCCAGGTATATTCATTTTCTCTCTCCGTGGTACCACCAGAACATACTCCACTGGTACTTTTTAAGGAACCAGCATTTATTTACTCTGGGATCACTTACAGCAGAGCGGAAAATAACATGAGCACATTCAATCAGTTTGGACAACCCATTGGCGATGAACTTATCGACTGGCAACCCCGCCAGCCGCCTTCCCGCGTGCATCTTCATGGCCGATACTGTCGGCTGGAGCCGCTGCGTGTGGAACATGCCGAGGCCCTCTTTTCCGCCTATCTTCTGGCAGAAGATACCCGCAGCTGGACCTGGCTGCTGCGTGAACCTGATGCCACCGCAGGCGAATTTGCCGCGTGGGTGGCAAGCGTGTGCGAATTACCGGATCCGATACATTTCACCGTCATTGATAATCAGACTCAGGCACCGGTCGGTACGCTGGCGCTGATGCGTATCGATCCGACAAACGGTGTTATGGAGGTGGGACACGTTCATTTCTCCCCCCTTCTTAGCCGCACGCCGATGTCCACAGAAGCGCAATATCTTCTGATGCAGTATGCGTTCGACGTGCTGGGATACCGCCGGTATGAATGGAAATGTAACAGCCTGAACGCACCTTCCCGCAAGGCGGCGCTCCGTCTGGGATTTCAGTTTGAAGGACGCTTTCGTCAGGCTCTGGTGACGAAAGGGCATAACCGGGATACGGACTGGTTCTCAATCATCGACAGCGAGTGGCCGATGCTGGCGAAAGCGTTTGAAAACTGGCTTGCCACCGACAATTTTACCGTCGATGGCAAACAGATCAGATCCCTGGAAAGTTGGCGTGAAACGCGCGTTTAGCGTCTTTTTTTACGACCCTGAACGGCTTTAAAGCGCGGGTTCGATTTGCAAATGACGTACAAGCGTCCCTTGCGTTTGACGATCTGGCAATCCGGGTGGCGCTGTTTCGCACTGCGCAGCGAGTTAAGTACCTGCATGGTTAACCCCGCTTCGCATTAAGAAAGCCGCCAAAACGTTTGCGGAAGCGCGCAGCGCTGCCATCCGTCGAGAAGGTTTTCTGCTTACCGGTATAAAACGGGTGTGATTTTGAAGAGACTTCGATGGTGATGTACGGATAGGTTTCACCGTCGAGCTCAATTTCACGGTCGGTCTTGATGGTCGATCCGACTTTAAAGTATTCGTTGGCACTGGTGTCGTGAAACACCACGGTGCGATAGGCTGGATGGATATCAGGTTTCATCATACGCTCTTCATGTTTTGTTATAACATAACAAAATAATATCCAGGCTCAGTTGAAAAAACAACCCCTGAAAATTTCCCCCCTTCCTCGCAAAACGTCCTTAAAGGTCTGCGACAAAATGAAAATCATGACACCTGCGTGCTATAACTATATCATTTCGCGGTAAAATCTTTCGCCTCCGACAAGCGACTCTGTGCCCGGAAACAGGCATATGAGAAAGGAAACAGCAGCATGAAAACCCGACATCTGGTCAGCCTGGTCACAGGCATACTGATCTTTTCTGTGCTGGTACCGATTTGCCTGAGTATCTGGCTGGCGCATCGCCAGGCGGAGGATAAATTTGTCGATGTGATTGATAGTTACGCCTCCCGCGTGCTGCTTCGCACAGACAGGGTAGTTGATCAGGCAAAAGAAGCGCTGACCCGGCTTCAGGCCTTTGAGGGGCCTCCCTGTAGTTATCTACATTTACGGGAAATGCGTCGGGTTGCTTTCTCATGGCGTTATGTTCAGGAAGTGATCTACATCGACAACCTGCAGCCCCTCTGCTCCTCGCTGGAACAAGACAGCGACGCAGCCGCTTTCCCGCCCCCGATGCGTATTACTACAGACGGTTACAGTGCCTGGCTGACCACGCAAAACGATCTTGGTTTTAACCGCTATATGGCCGTGCTGGGCAAGGGTCATTACCTTGTGCTGATCGATCCTGCCTCATTGGTGGATGTGATCCCTTTCGGTGAGATCGCAATTGATGCCGCGCTGGTAGGCAGCTCAACACGCCTCGTTTTTGCCAGCAGCAACACGCTTGCTCCTCATATCCGCAACATGATTGTCGATCGGGAAATGACCCGCGTTCAGTACAACGGCTCAATGTATATTATTAAGCCTGTTCCTGAGCTGGGGTTTAATATCGTCGCCTGGGCGGCGTTAAAACCGCTGGCTGAAACCTGGCATCGGCAACTTCTGTTCTGGCTGCCGTTTGGCGTGTTGATAAGCCTGCTTGCCGCACTTTTTGTTCTGCGCATCCTGCGACGTATACAATCCCCACGCTACAGGCTGCTGGATGCGATTAATAACCGCGAATTTGTGGTTAACTACCAGCCCATTGTGGCGCTCTGCAGTGGGAGAATTGTCGGTGCTGAGGCGCTTGCCCGCTGGCCTCAGCCTGACGGGAGCTATCTCTCACCGGATATTTTCGTTCCGCTAGCGGAACAGACGGGCCTTATTTCGCAACTGACGCAGCTCGTCGTCGAAAAAGTGTTTGAGGATATGGGTCACTGGCTACATCTGCATGGCGATCAGCATATTTCCATTAACCTTGCGCCTGCCGATTTACTCTCCGGCAAAATGCCGCCTCTGCTGAGCCAGCAGCTCAATAAGTGGAAAGTCCATCCCAGACAGATCGCCCTTGAGTTAACCGAGCGCGGCTTTGCCGATCCTAAAATCAGCGCACCGGCCATCGCGGCATTTCGCCGTTCGGGTCATGCCATCTATATCGATGATTTTGGTACCGGTTATTCCAGCCTGAGCTACCTTCAGGATCTGGACGTCGACACGTTAAAGATTGATAAGTCGTTTGTGGACGCGCTGGAGTACAAAAACGTCACCCCGCACATTATTGAAATGGCGAAATCGCTGAATCTGGCCATGGTGGCGGAGGGTATAGAGACCGACGGGCAGCTCCGCTGGCTGCACCTTCACGGAGTGCAGTATGGACAGGGGTGGTACTACAGTAAGGCGCTGCCAAGGGAAGAATTTATTCTCTGGGCGGAAAAAAACCTCAAGACACATTCTACTTAAGGTAGGATTTGATCACCTTTAAAACCACGCCGAGATCGGCTTCACGCTGCTCTTCTTCGGGCTCTTTCACCACGTGATCGGTTAAATGGCCTTCGATCACCTGCATCATCATGCCGTTGACCGCCCCGCGGATCGCTGCCAGCTGCTGGAGAACATCGGCGCATTCGTGGTCGCTATTAAGCATTTTTTCCAGCGCGTTACTCTGCCCCTGAATTTTTTTCAGGCGGGTTAATAACACCTTCTTGTCGCGAACCGTATGTGACATCTCTTTCCCCCTAATTTTGACGTTTTAAGCATATCACGCCCTACTCCCCCTGAGTATTTTTCTACTGGGGGGTAGTATTTGGCTACTGGGGGGGAGTAGTATTTCCACACGCTTTTTCTCCCGGAATGTTCAATGAACGATTTTGCTTCTCTCCTTCAACAGGGCAACGCCTGGCTGTTTGTGCCCAGCGCTATTTTGCTCGGTGCGCTGCATGGCCTTGAACCGGGCCATTCAAAAACGATGATGGCCGCTTTTATCGTGGCGATCCGCGGGACGCTTAAGCAGGCGATCCTTCTCGGGCTTGCCGCAACCCTGTCTCACACGGCGGTGGTGTGGATCATTGCGATGGCGGGATTATGGTTTGGTCGGGGCTGGGATGCGCATACGTCTGAGCCCTGGTTCCAGCTGATCTCCGGCGTGTTGATCATTGCGATCGCGCTCTGGATGGCCTGGCGCACCTGGAAAGAGAGCCAGCCGCACGAGCATCATCATCACCATGACCATGACCACGACCACGACCACGACCATCATCATGATCATCACATCCAGGGTCATCAACTGGTTGAAGAAGAGTGGCAAGACGCCCACCAGCGCGCGCATGCTCAGGATATTAACCGCCGTTTCAACGGACAAAACGTCACGACCGGACAGATCGCCCTGTTTGGCCTGACGGGCGGGCTTATCCCCTGCCCGGCGTCCATCACGGTGCTGCTGATTTGCCTGCAGCTCAAACACTTCGCACTCGGCGCAACGCTGGTGTTCAGCTTCAGTATTGGCCTCGCACTCACGCTGGTAGCTTCCGGGGCGATTGCCGCCTTAAGTCTTAAGCATGCGACGAAGCGCTGGCCCGGTTTCAGCGAGTTTTCGCGAAAAGCGCCCTGGATATCTGCGGCACTGATTACCCTCGTCGGGATCGCGATGAGTCTTCACGGGCTGAGCGGAATTTTATCCTGAGCGACGCGGCCACCCGCGGTGGCCGCGACAGGCGCGCTACTGTGCGTTCTGATGCCAGTTTAAGGTATAGCGGAGCTGGCGATGTTGCAGGATGAATTCCGGTGAAACGCTTGGGCTCCAGGAATCATCACCGCCAACGCCCATATGGAAGGCATCCAGATTGAGCCAGCAGCCCGGCTCATCGCGCAGTAAGTGCTGATGCGTTGTCTCACGAAGCTGCTGTTGGCTGTGGCGGCTGACTGAGAAATGGAACTGTCCCTGAAGCACGTGCGCCCCGCAGACGAGTTCTCGGGTGTCACAGCGCAGACCATTTTCTGTCGGGAAAATGTAGGGGGTCTGCATCGCATCGAGCGGCAAAGTCCAGCGCCCCTGCTGCGCCGCCAGCTTCCTGTCCGGATAGTTCTCGAACGGGCCCAGCCCCAGCCAGCGCACCGTATCCGGTACCTGAGCCAGCTGGACGCACAGGCCGATACGCGCGGGCTCGGGAATATCGGACGCCACCTGCACCTGCACATCGCCATGCAGCCCGCCGCAATCGTCAATCCGCCAGACCTTATGGCTCAAAAACAGCGCCTTACCGCGATACTCCCAGACGTGTCGCGTGGTCACGACCACGTCATTGGCATGCGGTTCCGCTTCACACATAAGCAGGCGCGCAGACATCTCAACCATTCCGGCCGCTTTCCAGCGTTCAACCCAGGCATTCGGATCGATTTGCGTGGCTTCGCTCACGCCAATGTCATTATCGAGCGGCGCACGGGTAAAGTTATCCGTCAGCGGCGAGCGCAGCGTTTCAACGCCCTTGTTCCACCACTGCGTCAGATTTCCCGAGGCGCGATCGAACCGCCATCGCTGCTCTCCATGGGTAATGTCCAGCGCTTCATCCCGCTCTGTTAATACCGGCGGGATCCCGACTGCCCGCCGTGGCGAAACGTACAGCGGCATTGGAAGCGGCCACTGATCCCACGCGCAGCGATGATTCGCCGGTGACCAGGCTGTTGCCTGCGGCTGGATAACTTCCACATTAAGCCAGACCTCTCCTGGCCCGGCCGCCAGCGTCGGCAGCGTAATTTCCAGACGCTGCTGCCCCTGAGGGGGAATGGAAAGCGCGACCTCACCCTGAGCCAGCATCTCCCCGTCGCGGGTAACTGACCATCTCGCCACGTCGTTGTCGGTATGGCGGAACAGGTAATCACTTTTCACCTCCACCACCAGCGGAGAGGTACTCACCCGCGTAAAGGTGAAAAACTGCTGCGCGCGCTGCGCTTCATACAGCGCCGGATGCGGCGTGCGATCCGGGAATACCAGACCATTCAGGCAGAACTGTCGGTCATTCGGTTTATCGCCGAAGTCACCGCCGTAAGCCCAGAAGGGTTTGCCGTTTTCGTCTTGCTTCGTCAGCGCCTGGTCGACCCAGTCCCAGACGAACCCGCCCTGCAGGCGCGGGTGACTGCGAAACGCCTGCCAGTATTTGGCGAACCCGCCAAAGCTGTTGCCCATCGCGTGGGCATATTCACAGAGGATCAGCGGGCGCGTTTCATCCGGCATGCCGATCCATTTTTTGATCGCCCATTTCGGCACCGCCGGGAACGGCTGGTCCTGATCAACACGAGCATACATCGGGCAGACAATATCGGTTGCCGCCGTATTCGCCCCACCGCCTTCGTACTGCACGGGGCGCGTTGGATCGGTGGTTTTCAGCCAGCGGTAAAGCGCATCATGGTTAGCACCGTGTCCGGACTCATTCCCCAGCGACCAGATGATAATGGACGGATGGTTACGATCGCGCTGCACCATGCGGGTCACGCGTTCACTCATGGCTGGCAGCCAGCGGGGATCGTCAGCAAGACGGCTCATTGGCACCATGCCGTGGGTTTCAATATTGGCCTCGTCCACAACGTACAGACCGTAGCGATCGCACAGCCTGTACCACAGCGGATGATTCGGGTAATGCGAGCAACGGACGGCGTTAAAGTTGTGCTGCTTCATCAGCTCGATATCGCGGCGCATCGTCGCTTCATCCATCACCTGCCCGTTTTCCGGATGATGCTCATGGCGGTTCACGCCCCGAATCAGCAGCGGTTTTCCGTTGAGCTTCAGCAGGCCATTGCTGATTTCAACCCGGCGAAAGCCGACGTCGCACGCCTCGACGTCCAGCGTATTACCCTGTGCGTCCCTGAGCGCAATTGTCAGGCGGTAAAGTTCAGGCGTTTCCGCACTCCACAGCGCGGGCTCTTTGACGGGGATCGCCACCGCTAGCCGCTCGGCCCAACGCCCTCGCTCGTCAACCACCGCAGAGCCGGGGCGTTGCGTGACGCTGGCGCATTTTTCGCCGTTTCGCCACAGGGTGATGGCCACTTCGCAGGCTGAATAGCAGGACCCGGCCAGCGCGACGTCGACGTTAAGCATTGCGCGGTCACACTCCGCGTTAAGATCGGTCACAACGTGGTAATCCGCAATCTGCGTCTCAGGCTTATGCAGCAGCGAGACGTCACGGAAAATACCGCTCATGCGCCACATATCCTGATCTTCAAGATAGCTTCCGTCGCACCAGCGCAGCACCATGACCGCCAGACGGTTCTGGCCTGAACGCAGCGCTGCCGTGAGATCAAACTCGGCGGGCAGGCGACTGTCCTGGGAATAACCAATCCACAGGCCGTTGCACCAGAGATGGAATGCTGAGTTTACCCCGTCGAAGATAATGCGGGTTTGCCCGCCGTTCAGCCAGGCGTCATCCATCTCAAATGTGAGCGAGTAACAACCGGTAGGATTCTCTGCCGGAACGCAGGGCGGATTGACGGGGATCGGATAGGTCACATTGGTGTAGATTGGCGTATCAAAGCCCTGCATCTGCCAGTTCGAAGGAACGGGCATCGCGACGGCATCGGTACAATCCTCTTCTACCCATGCCTGGGTAACCTGTTCTGGCGCAGCAAAAAAGCTAAACTGCCACATCCCGTTGAGAGAACGTTTGTTCGGGGTTTTCGCCTCTTCTCTGGCAGAGGCTTCGTCACGCCAGCTGTGAAACGGCGCGTGGGCCGCCAGGCGATTCCACTGCGTCACCCCGGGGTTTTCCCAGTCCCGACGAGCCAGAAGTGCGCTGAGGGTCAGCGATGATGTGTCAGACATAATAACCTCTTTGCGAAGCGCTCACAATTTCAGTCAACATGCCCTGGCAACAGAAAAGGGTAAAGTGTGCGATCCTCACGTAGCGAGCCAGATCACAAAAGATTTATCCCCGCGCGATTTTTTCAGCCAGCAATGCCAGATTTCTCAGTTGATGGGCAAGCTCTTCCCGATCAACCCGATCGGCTGCGCGAGGGGCGCTCGAATGACGCGCGATCAGCGTGACGGGAAGCTGCTCTTGCCAGCATTTTTCACTCCGCGTCGGCGTCAGCAGCCATTCCACGCTGCGCTCGCCCGCCTCGCGAAAAGCCTGCCGCACGGTGGTCAGCGGCGGTGAAAACCAGGCGCTGTCAGCCGTATCATCAAAGCCGACAATCGATATCTGGCCCGGTATAGCAATGCCCTTCTCGGCGCAGGCGCGCATCACGCCCAGCGCCATTTGATCGTTCGCCACCAGAATGGCGTCAGGTCGTTGCGATCCGGATAAAAGCTGGTGGCCTTTTTCATATCCGGAGGCGGCGCTCCAGTCGCCATAAACCTCGTCAACGGCTTCAAGACCGGCTTGCGCCAGAGTCGTTTTCCATCCCGCCAGACGCGCACGCGCTGAAACGGAACTCGCGGGTCCACTGAGAAGAGCGATGCGCTGATGCCCAAGAGAAATCAGATGTTCCGCGCCCAGCGCGGCCCCCTGCCCGGCGTTGAATACCAGACTGTTAACCTGCGCCGAAGGGGAAACATCGAGGAACAGAACGGGCACAGGCGAAGCCATTTTCTGAAGCTGCTCTGCGTCAGGATCGTCCAGCGGGACGTTGACCAGCAAGGCTTCCACACGCTGAGCCAGCAGTTCCTGCACCGCAGCCTGGCATTGCTGAGCATGCTCCACCATTGAAATTAAGACGCTTGCCCCCTGTTCTGCCGCCCGCGATTTTACCGCCGAGACAATTTGCGAGGGCGCATGCAGCGCCAGATCGGTGGTGATCAGCCCCAGCGTGCGGGTCCGTTTTCCCGCCAGCTGCTGTGCGCCCCGATTAGGCACGTAGTGCAGTTCGGCCATCGCCTGCTGTACCTTCTCCCGCGTGCGGGCGGAGACGTGCTCCGCGTCATTAATCACGCGGGACACGGTCTGGTAAGACACCCCCGCGAGGAGGGCTACGTCATAGAGTGTGATCGCTTTCATGCAGTCCGGCATCGCTTGATAACAAGCCGCTATTCTGGCACAGCGACGCCATTAAAGCATGTGAGCGCTTCGCAAAATTAAACAACCCGCTCCGGCTGAGGAACCTTCTCAATACGCGGCTTTTGACGGAACCACGGCAAACAGAGCTGGATAAGCGGGCCGATGGTCAGGGCGTAAATCACTGTCCCGACACCGAATGACCCACCAAGCAGGCAACCGATAATCAGGACGGAGACTTCAATGGAGGTGCGCACGCTGCGGATTGACCAGCCTAACCGGGCGTGGATCCCGGTCATCAGGCCGTCGCGCGGGCCTGATCCAAAACCTGCCCCGATGTACATCCCGGTTGCTATGGCGTTCGCGACGATCCCGGACACCAGCAGCGCGATACGAACGGGCAGCGAACTCAACTCAGGGATTAAGGCCATTGAAGCATCTGCCGCCAGGCCAATACAGATAACGTTGCTGAGGGTGCCCAGCCCGGGCATTTGACGTAGAGGGATCCACAGCAGAAGCACCGCCGCACCGGTCACAATGATAACCGTACCGATGGTCATCCCCGTTTGTAAGGCCACCCCAAGGTGAAAGACGTCCCACGGATCGACGCCCAGATCCGCACGAATAAACATCGCGGTGGAAAGGCCATAAAGCCCCAAACCGACATAAAGCTGTAGCAGACGACGTACCATTTTTTATCTTCTCCAGTGAACCAGAGTTTTATATTGGGTCAAAATGGCTCTATGATTAATGTCCAGTTTCTAAATAGTGGACTGCATATGACATCTCGTCGTTTCGGAAGCCAGTCTCTGGCACGCCTTTTAGGCCACTGGCAACAATCCTCGTCACGTACGCCGCTCTGGCGTCAGCTGGCCGATGCGTTACGTCTGCTTATTCTGGATGGCAGACTGGCGCTGAATACGCGGCTACCGGGCGAGAGGGAAGTAGCCAGTACGCTAAACGTCAGCCGCACCACCGTTGGCAGCGCGCTCGCCCATCTGCGGGAAGAAGGTTATCTGGAAAGCCGCCACGGCAGCGGCTCACGCGTGATCCTGCCGGATAGCCGCGCGGTACCGACGCTTTCCGCGGCCAGCGCGGCGCTTGACCTGTCCACCGCCGCGCTCAACGCCGGGCCCGAAATTCATCAGGCGTATACCCATGCGCTGACGGCAATTACCCAGCACCTTGCGCTGACCGGCTATGACCAGCTCGGGTTGCCCGCGCTGCGGGAAGCCATTGCCGCACGCTATACCGCGCGCGGGCTGCCAACGCGGGCAGACGAAGTGATGGTCGTAAATGGCGCCGTCAGCGGCTTTGCGCTGGTATTGCGCATGATGACCGGGCCAGGGGATCGCATCGTCGTCGACCATCCAACCTACCCACTGGCGATCGCCGCTATACAGGGAGCCCTCTGCCGACCGGTAGGCGTATCATTGCCTGAAAGCGGCTGGGATACCGACGGCTTCGCGGCAACGCTTGCCCAAACGGCACCGCGCCTGGCCTACCTGATGCCGGATTTTCATAATCCAACGGGACGCTGTATGGACGCCGCCACCCGTCAGACGATAACCGACATCGCCGCGCAGACGCGTACCACGCTGGTCGTGGACGAAACCATGCTCGATCTCTGGTTTGATGCGCCGCCGCCGCCCCCTCTGGCATCGTTTAATCCTGGGGCTGCGGTGATTACGCTGGGCTCCGCCGGGAAAAGCTTCTGGGGTGGACTGCGTCTCGGCTGGATCCGCGCCTCTTCACGCACCATCGCGGCGCTCGCTCAGGCGCGAGATACGCTGGATCTCGGTTCCCCTCTGCTGGAACAGCTGGCAACGCTGTGGCTTATCGAAAACAGCGACACATTTTTGCCCGCTCGCCGGAAAATGCTGGTGGAACGACGGAACAGGTGCGGGGAACTCCTGCGCGAGCATTTCCCGGACTGGACCTTCCATGAAGCCGAAGGCGGGCTTTCGTACTGGATTGAACTGCCGGGGATGCTGGCAACGCAGCTTGCCGCACGGGCTGAGACGATTGGGATCAACATGGGGACCGGCACGCGGTTCGGTCTTTCAGGGGCATTCGATCGTTATTTGCGTATGCCTTTCTCACTTGAACCGGAAGAACTTGAGCAGGCGTTATTGAGAATCAAGCCGTTGTGGCTCGCCCTGAACAAAACCACGCCCTCGATTAAACGGAGCCTGGTGTAAACTTTTTTCGTAAATAATAAAAACAGCTGACTGTCATGCAGGCAGTCAGCTGTTTTCACCGATCGGGAATTAGTGCTGAGGAGGAATCGGGAAACCTTTCAGTGAAATAACAAAATCTTCACCCTCTTTCTTTATTTTTGCGCCGGTATCACACCAGTCAGACGCAATACGAAAGAACTCATCACTTCCTACATTCCAGCCAAGACGTACATGTTTAACGTAGCCTGAACGCAACAGATCGCAGGCCTCTTTGTAGTCATGGGCGGTCGACAGTTGTTGTTTCATTTTCTCTTCTTAAGAAGTTTACGTAGTGCCTTGATTTCTTTAGGAGTAAATGGAGAGATGCTCTCTTCTTCCGTATGCTGATTATCAATATCCTCTTCCGATACTCCCGCCTCTTCTACTGCTTCAAACGCCAGCAGCAGCAGTTTCTCTGTGGTCACGCTTAAATTCTCATTATTAACTTCGGCATAGTGGCGAAGTCTTTCTTTTAGCGCTTCATCAATTTTAACATTTAAAACCGCAGTAGCCATAATTGTCACTTCCCTTCGGAAACCGTGTTTTATTTAATACACGAAGATAACTTTCTAATCCAGATATATATTTTTTGCTTATGACGGAAAAAACCGCCCAATAATAAAATGACAGTCTATTATTACAGGTTTATGACAATATTATTTCAATTAGATGAAAGATATATTTCCGGGCTTATAAAAACCCCTTTAACCATAAGGATTAATAGCCTGAGCGTAAGGGTATCTAAAGCGAAAGATTTTCGGAGGGAGAAATGGGTGGGGGCCCTGCCAGCTACATCCCGGCACACACGTCGTCTGCCCTGGCTGCTTCCTTCCGGACCTGACCTGGTGAACAGAGTAGCGTTGCGGGAGAACCAACAGAGCCCCCATTGAGAGCGTTGTTAACCAACGCGCTGGCGCATTATCCCTATGCCGTCCGTCAATTGCAAGCCATGGGCATCTGGATGCTGGTTTATTGCGCAAACTTAAGCGGCAATCGACTTCATCTTCGTTTACCATCACACTTCATTACGACCCACTGGAGTGAAAAATGGACGAACGTGACTCTTTCCCGCAACGCGTGTGGCAAATCGTGGCCTCCATCCCTGAAGGTGTTGTCACCACCTACGGTGAGGTAGCGCGTCTTGCAGGCTCTCCGCGTGCGGCGCGTCAGGTGGGTGGCGTTCTGAAGCGGCTCCCGGAAGGTAGTTCGTTGCCTTGGCATCGCGTGGTGAATCGTCACGGTGCCATCTCGCTAACCGGACCGGATTTGCAGCGCCAGCGTCAGGCGTTATTGTCAGAAGGTGTGCAGGTGTCAGGTTCGGGACAGGTTGATTTGCAGAAATATCGTTGGGTGTACTGAACCCTCTCCCGCAGGAGAGGGTAAAGGCAGGATTACAGCTGCGTAGGCGGCGTTGCAACAGCCGGCTGGTTAGTCTGAGGCGCAAGCGGAACTTCCGTTTGCTGCACCGGGACCAGATTCAGGTCAACTTTGGTTCCACCGTTGTTGATCGCTTCGTGCACCGTGTCGGTAATAAAGACCAGTTTATCGTTGATCGTTACCGCCGCACTCAGCAGGATACGCGCATTTGGCTGCACATCTGCTGGGTTGTAAGGCAGTACGAAGCTAAATGGTGCCTGTTTACCTTCGGTGCGAACCGCACGCTGCGCCAGCACTTTCGACGGTGCATCAGCCAGTGAAGCATCAGACAGCGTTACCGTTAATACCGCATCCGGCGGCAGAGCCACTCTTTGCTTGATCCAGATCGTACCGGACACATTTGGCTGCTGAATTGACTGCTGTGAAAGTGTAGTAATCCCGTTCGGGTCAGCTGCGGGCACCGGCACCTGAGCGCTCTTACCTGCACAGGCGGACAACGCCACCGCAATAGCTATACCACTTAGCATAGGCACGAGTTTCATTGAAGTCTCCTTATCATCAATGCACCAGCGGGATCGATCCCATCCGATGTCGTTTCATTCACATAACGTATTCAAGTGTGGCACAAATCAATGATTAACGCCTGAATTCTCCCCGATATTCAGACTAATCTACCCATCGGACCACTTTCATTTCTGCGTTATACTCTGCGTATCTTTCGCCACGGCGTGTATTGAGGACGACTATGAGTCAGGCACTGAACAATCTGCTGACATTACTGAATCTGGAAAAAATTGAGGAAGGACTCTTTCGCGGACAGAGCGAAGATTTGGGTTTACGCCAGGTCTTCGGTGGGCAAGTCGTGGGACAAGCGCTGTACGCAGCCAAGGAAACCGTCCCGACCGACCGTCTGGTGCACTCCTTCCACAGTTACTTCCTGCGCCCTGGCGATAGCGCAAAACCCATTGTCTATGACGTTGAAGTGCTGAGAGATGGCAACAGCTTTAGTGCCCGCCGCGTGGCAGCCATTCAACATGGCAAACCGATCTTTTACATGACCGCCTCTTTCCAGGCACCTGAACCGGGCTATGAGCATCAGAAAGTGATGCCGCCGGCCCCTTCGCCTGACGATCTCAAATCGGAAACCGATATCGCCCGCGCGCTGGCGCATCTGCTACCACCACAGGTCAAGGAGAAGTTCCTCTGCGATAAACCGCTTGAGATCCGCCCGGTCGAATTCCATAACCCGATGAAAGGCCACACTGCAGAACCGAAACGTCAGGTCTGGATGCGTGCCAACGGTACAGTGCCGGAAGATCTCCGCGTTCATCAGTACCTGCTGGGCTATGCGTCTGACTTTAACTTCCTGCCGGTTGCGCTGCAGCCGCACGGCGTGGGGTTCCTGGAAAAAGGGATGCAGGTCGCCACCATCGACCACTCGATGTGGTTCCACCGTCCATTCAACATGAATGAGTGGTTGCTTTACAGCGTGGAAAGTACCTCAGCCTCCAGCGCTCGCGGGTTTGTGCGCGGGGAGTTTTATACTCAGGATGGGGTGCTGGTGGCATCAACGGTGCAGGAAGGGGTGATGCGAAACAGAGGGTGATGTTGTGCGGCCTGATGCCCTCACCCTGCCCCTCTCCCACGGGGAGAGGGAATACACATTAAAAACGGCAACCGAAGTTGCCGTTTTGCTGTTTATTACGCGTTATACGCATTCTCGCCGTGGCTGTTGACGTCCAGACCCTCGCGTTCCTGCTCTTCCGGTACGCGCAGGCCGACCGTCATGTCTGCCAGCTTATAGCCAATAAAGGCCACGACAGCAGACCACACAACGGTGATGGCAATACTTTCCAGCTGTACCAGCACCTGGTGAACCATGGTGACGCCTTCCGCATAACCCACGCCGCCCAGTGATTTGGCAGCAAAGATCCCGGTCATGATACAGCCGACGATGCCGCAGACGCCGTGGACGCCAAACACATCGCAAGGGTCGTCAACGCGCAGAACACGTTTCAGAGCGGTAACGCCCCACAGACCCGCAAGACCTGCAACCAGCCCCACCAGCAGCGCACCGCCTACACCCACGTAACCACAGGCTGGCGTGATACCGACCAGACCGGCAATAGCACCCGAACAGGCACCCAGCAGAGACGGTTTACCGCGAACGGCCCACTCGCCAAACACCCAGGAGAGGATTGCACCCGCCGTCGCAACAACGGTGTTCACGAAGGCCAGCGCGGCGATTTCGTTAGCGGCACTTGCAGAGCCAGCGTTGAAGCCAAACCAGCCAAAGTAGAGAATCGCCGTACCGGTAAACACCATCGGCAGGTTGTGCGGCTTGAACGCTTCTTTCCCGAAGCCCACACGTTTGCCAATCAGGTAAGCACCTACCAGTCCCGCGACCGCGGCGTTGATGTGTACAACGGTGCCGCCCGCAAAGTCTAGCGCACCATGGCTCGCCAGCAGACCACCGCCCCATACCATATGCGCGATAGGCACATAGGAGAGCGTCAGCCAGACCACCACGAAGATCAGCACGGCAGAGAAACGGATACGCTCAGCGAGCGCACCCACAATCAGCCCGACGGTGATGCAGGCAAACGATCCCTGGAAGGCAACGTGGATGTACTGGTAGAAGCTGCCCATTAGCGCGGTCAGCTCGATATTTTTCAGCATCACCCAGTCGAAGTTACCAAAGAACGCATTGCCCGTGCCGAACGCCAGCGAGTATCCGTAAACGACCCACAGCACGCAGACCAGAGCGAACGTCACCGCAACCTGCGTCAGCATGGAGAGCACGTTCTTGCCGCGGATCAGGCCGCCGTAGAACAGCGCAATGCCCGGAATTGACATGAACAGCACCAGCGCGGTGCTAATCATCATAAAGGCGTTATCGGCTTTGTCTGCCACGGCAGGCGCAGCCAGTGCCAGGCCCGGCAGCAGTGCCAGCGACCCCAGACCCGTTTTGAGTGTTGCTATCTTCATTTTCTCGATCCCTATCACTGTGTGCCAGGAGTTACTTACAGAGCCGCTTCGTCAGATTCGCCGGTACGGATGCGAATGACGCGCTGCAGTTCGGCAACGAAAATTTTGCCGTCGCCAATTTTGCCGGTGTAGGCCGCTTTGCTGATGACGTCAATGACCTCATCAAGCTGATCATCCGCAATCGCGACATCGATTTTTACTTTTGGCAGGAAATTCACGCTGTATTCCGCACCGCGATAAAGCTCGGCATGACCCTTCTGACGACCAAAGCCTTTCACTTCGGTGACAGTCAGTCCCTGAATACCCATTGAAGACAACGCTTCACGTACGTCTTCGAGTTTGAATGGTTTGATTACAACCGTAACCAGCTTCATAAATCCCCTCCAGTCAGAATTCGGTAATGGCCGCAGCTAACACGTAAGGGACATTGCAAGGGGTGTGCCAGAATTGAAAACAGCGAGAAAACGGCGGGCGATGAGCCAGGAATGGGGTTCAATACCGAACGGGTGAAAAAAAACGCACCATGGCAGTGCACAGTGCGTTTCAGTTTTGCACCAACAGGAATGACTGTTAGCAGCTTGCCTGTTTTTGGTGCATCAGGCGCTCAGCGACTCTTCTTCGCGCGCGCTGGCTGCCAGCTCTTCACCTGCCAGCTGCAGCTGGTACATCTGCCAGTAGCGTCCTTTCTCCTCCAGCAGTTGTTTGTGCGTACCTCGCTCAACGGCCTGTCCACGATGCAGCACCAGGATGGTATCGGCATCGACAATGGTTGAGAGGCGATGCGCGATGACCACCAGCGTGGTGTGATCCCGAACAGCGGCCAGCGCCTGCTGGATGGCCTGCTCGGTACCGGAGTCAATGCTGGCCGTCGCCTCATCGAGAATCAGCACCTGCGGCGTTTCAATCAGCACGCGCGCCAGGGCCAGCAGCTGTTTCTGCCCTACGGAGAGGTTATTCCCCTGCTCGCCAAGTTTCGTATTGATTCCCTCACTGAACCCGCGCGCCAGATCGGCCAGCTGCACTTTCTCCAGCACCTCCCAGACCTGCTCCTCGGTAAAAGGCCGACCCAGCGTGACGTTCGCGAAGAAGGTATCGGCCAGTACGACCGGGTCCTGTTGCACCATGGCGACGCCCTTACGCAGCACATTGTGGCTGAGTGATGCAAGCGGGCGTCCATCGAGGCGGATCTCACCTTGTGTTAACGGGTAGTAGCCCATTAACAGGCTGGCGAGCGTACTCTTGCCGCTGCCGGTATGCCCCACCAGCGCCACGAAGCCGCGCGAGGGTACCTCAAGATTGATGTCCTGTAAGACAAGCTGGTCATCGCGATAGGCAAACGAGACCCTATCAAAGGCAATCGAACCGCTTTGCAGAGGACGTTCATCATCGCCATAGGTTTGACGCGGTCTGTCCATCAGCTCGAACACGCGTTCACCGGCGACCACCGCCTGTTGCAGCATCGATTGCTGGGTAGTGAGCTCAATCAGGGGTTCGTTAAGCCGCCCCAGATAGCTGATGAAGGCATAGAGCACCCCAACCTCAATGGTTCCGCGCGTTGTCAGCCCAAACAGCATCAGCAGGCCACAGAGGACCAGCGCCGAGAATAGGCTGAGCAATGGGCGCAGCAGGAAGCCGTCCAGGCGTAACGTCTGCATACGCGCCATATAGTGCGAACGGCTGGCTTCGCCCATCCGCTCACCAAAGCGCGCCTGCTGGCGGAACTGCTGGATGACGCTCATGCCGTTGATCACTTCGTTGAATCCATCATTGATGTCGGCCAGATAAGCGCGCACCCGGCGAACAATCGGCGTGCTGTAGCGCTGGTAGATCACCATCACGATCAGCACCGCCGGGAAAATAGTGATCGCCACCAGCGCCATACGCCAGTCGAGGCTGAACATGGCGACCAGCATCGCACCGATCAGCGCGGCGCTGCGCAACACGGTTGCCACGACGGTGACGTAGAGATCGCGGATCACTTCAGTATCGTTGGTCACGCGCGAAATCACCTGCCCGACCGGCTGGGTGTCAAACTCGCTCAGCGGCTGGCGCAGCGCGGCATCCATGACATCCGTACGCAGCTGCTGCACCACGCCCACGGCTGCCCGGTTAAAGAGCAGCGACTGGGCATAGTGCAGCCCAGCCGCCGTTAACTGTAGCCCTACGTAGGCCACGCCTAAGCCTGCGACCAGCCCCCAAGGCAGATAGCTTTTCGCCACCAAATTGTCGATGAAATAGCTGATAAGCAGTGGGCCGCTGACTTCGGCTATCGCCGCAATCCACAGCAGAAGCACGGCAACCGAAAGCGGTTTACGCCATGGCGAACCGTAGGCCAGAAGGCGTTTGAGCGTCGGCCACATTGTTCCGAGCTTACGCATGGGTCGCCTCCTCATCCAGCGCCGCTTCCAGCTGCTGGTAACGATACATATCGCGATACCAGCCCGGCTGTTCCGCCAGCTGCTCGTGCTGCCCGCGCTGGGCAATATGCCCGTGCTGCAACACCAGAATTTCACTGGCTTCCGTCAGCGCCGACAGGCGGTGGGCGCTGATGATCACCGTGCGCCCTTCTCCCCACTGCCGCAGGTTGTGCAGGATCTGGTGCTCAGTACGGCCATCAACGGCGGAAAGGGCATCGTCCAGGATCAGGATTTCAGCGTTCAGCAGCAGCGCACGCGCGATCGAAATACGCTGCTTTTGCCCGCCGGAGAGCATCACCCCGCGCTCGCCGACTTCCGTTTCATAGCCCTGCGGCAGACGCAAAATATCGTCATGGACGCTGGCTAAGCGCGCCACATGTTCAATCTCGTCCTGTGTTGCCGAAGGATGACCGAGGGCGATATTGTTCGCGATGGTATCGGAGAATAAAAACGGCGTCTGGCTCACTACCGCCAGGCGGCTACGCCAGCCGTCCAGCAGCAGGTTCGACAAGGGAATGTCGTGAAAACGAATGTCGCCCTGCGTCACATCGAAGTGGCGCTGCAGCAGAGAGAGAACGGTACTTTTTCCGGCTCCCGTTGGGCCGCAAATTCCCAGCATCTGTCCAGGCTGCAGCGTAAAGTTCACGTTTTCGAGCACGGGATGCGTCGTCTGCGGATAGCTAAACGATTGAATATCGGCTTTCACGGTCCCGCGCCCATCGGGAACGGCTTCGCTGCCGTCCTTCACCACAGGCGCTTCCGCCAGCATCGCGCGAATACGGCTGTACGCGGCGCTGCCGCGCTCCACGATGTTAAACATCCACGCCAGCGCCAGCATCGGCCAGATCATCAGCCCCAGGTACATGGCAAAGCTGGTCAACTGACCGAGGGTCATGGACCCCTGCACCACCATCCAGCTCCCGCCGCCAATCGCCAGCATATTCGCCATGCCGATGGCGATATAGATCGTCGGGTCAAACCGGGCGTCAATACGCGCCACGCGCATGTTTTTCGCGCCGGTATCCGCCGCATCGGCGGCAAACTGCGCGGACTGCCTGTCTTCCAGGCCGAAGGCTTTGATCATGCGGATGCTGGTCATACTCTCCTGGGTGCGATCGTTGAGCGATGAAAACGCCGCCTGCGCCAGCTTGAAACGCTCGTGGAGCTTTTCACCGTAGCGGTTGATCGCCAGCGCCATCAGCGGCATTGGCAGCAGCGCCAGCAGGGTCAGTTGCCAGCTAATCTGGGTCGACATCACAATCAACACCGCGCAGCCCATGACCAGCGAGTCCACCAGCGTCAGCACCCCTTCCCCGGCGGCAAAGACCACGCGGTCCACGTCGTTGGTGGCGCGGGCAATGAGGTCACCGGTCCGGTGGCGCAGATAAAATTCAGGATGCTGGCGGCTCAGCTGGCGGTAAAAATCTTCACGCAGCTCAACGGCAAGCTGATAGGACGCACCGAATAAGAGCACGCGCCAGACGTAGCGCAGCAGGTAAACAATCACCGCGGTCAGCACCAGCGTGCCGACCCACATCAACACCCGTGCGGTGGTGTAATGCTGTTCGGTGACGCCATCCACGACGTACCCCACCACTTTCGGCGGGATCAGCTGCAGGATGGCAATGATAATAAGCAGGCATACCGCGCCAAGGTAGCGTTGCCACTCCCGACGAAAGTACCAGCTTAATTGGGCAAATAATCGCACGCGGTTTGTTCCTGAAGGTATTTTACGAAGTTATTCAATGGGTAATGCTGTGGTGTATTTTATCTGTTCCATCGCGAAGCTTGAGGTGACGTCCGACAAGCCCGGCACGCTGTTGACCAGCCGCTTGTAGAAATCATCGTAGCGCTTCATGTCGGCCACCTGGACGCGCATCAGGTAATCGTATTCTCCCGCCATGCGCCAGAAGCCAAGCACCTCGGGCATCTCAGAAACCTGAGTGACAAAGCGGCAATACCATTCGCTGCTGTGGTGCTGCGTTTTTATCAGGACAAAGGCCGTCAGGCCAAGCCCCAGTTTTTCGGGATCTAATAACGCCACACGGCCCAGCAGCACGCCGTCATCTTCCAGCTTCTTGAGGCGCTTCCAGCACGGTGTGGTGGTCAGATTAACGGCATCTGCTAACGCCTGCAAAGAGAGGGTGCAGTCCGTTTGCAACAATGAAAGCAGCTTGCGGTCAATTTTATCTAGCATACCCACCTCGCAGAGAAAATTTTTCTCCCTACATTCTATTTTAAAGGCCAGATAGCAACAATTTTTTCTGTGCTTTTCGCTATGCTAGGCACAAAATGACAAACGGATAACTACGATGAATAGCACCTGGGTTAAACATGCGATCAGCGAAATCAATGCCGACTATCAGCGCTCGGCGGATACGCACCTGATTCGCCTTTCCCTGCCGGGATTTGACGGCATTCAGCTCTATCTGAAAGACGAAAGCACTCATCCAACCGGTAGCCTGAAGCATCGTCTGGCACGTTCCCTGTTCTTATACGGTTTATGTAACGGCTGGATTAAAGAAGGCACGACGATTATTGAATCCTCGTCCGGTTCCACAGCGGTGTCCGAAGCCTATTTCGCCCGACTGCTGGGCCTGCCGTTTATCGCCGTTATGCCGTCCTGCACCGCAAAACGCAAAATCGAACAGATCGAATTTTACGGCGGACGCTGCCACTTTGTGGAAAGCGCCTGCGAAATCTACGCCGCCTCTGAAATGCTGGCGCGCGAGCTGAACGGCCACTATATGGACCAGTTCACCTTCGCCGAGCGCGCCACCGACTGGCGCGGCAATAACAACATTGCCGACAGTATTTTCCGCCAGATGACCCACGAGCCGCACCCGGTTCCGTCTTACATTGTGATGAGCGCCGGTACGGGCGGCACGTCTGCCACTATCGGCCGCTACATCCGCTGTCAGGGCTACGATACCCAGCTGATGGTGGTTGACCCGCAGAACTCCGTGTTCCTCGACTACTGGCAAAACCGTAACGCCGAACTGCGAAGCCCGGTAGGCAGTAAAATTGAAGGGATTGGTCGCCCGCGCGTGGAGCCCTCTTTTATTCCCGACGTCGTGGATGAGATGTTGCGCGTGCCGGATGCCGCAAGCGTGGCAACGGCGCACTGGCTGGAGACGCAGCTGGGCCGCAAAGTGGGCGCCTCGACGGGCACTAACATGTGGGGCGCACTGCAGCTTGCCGCGCGCATGCGTGAAGAGGGCCGCACCGGTTCCATCGTCACGCTGCTCTGCGACAGCGGCGAGCGTTATCTCGAGACCTACTACAACGCGGAGTGGGTGCAGGCCAACATCGGCGATATCGCCCCGTGGAAAGCGCAGATTGCAGAGCTGGTGAAATAAAAAAAGCCAGACCGAAGTCTGGCTTGCTGGAAGGGTCTCACTATTCGGGGGAATACGGGAGGTTGTTGTTGTCCAGCCAATGCGTCAAAAAATGGGACACCGCTTCATTGCCGCAGTGTCCGATAACCGGCAGATGGGGAAGTTCCGCTTTTAGCTGCGCCATCGCATTCCCCATAATCAGACCGCGACCGACGCTGCCCAGCATCTCGCGGTCGTTCATGGCGTCGCCAAACGCCATGCAATCCTGCAACGTTAAGCCGAGGTGGTCGCTCAGAACGGCCAGGGCTGAACCTTTGTTACAGCCCACCGGCAGCACTTCCAGACAATCCACCGCTGAGAAGGTCAGGTGCGCCCGGTCGCCCAGCGCCTCATTCAGCTGAATGCGTAAGCGACAGAGATCGTCATGATCGCCGCAGAAGCAGATCTTGGTGACCGCATGGGCGGGGATCCGTCGCAGATCGATAAGCTGATATTTAAAGCCGCTGTAAACATGCGCGTGCAGTAGTTCCGGGATGTCGCTGCCGGTAAACCAGCCCCCATCGTTAAAGACGTGGATACTGGCCTGCGTGTCCCAGGTACTGTGCAGCACGATGTCCGCCACTTCCGGGTTGAGATCCTGTCGGTGCAGCACATCGCCTTCTACGGAGTGAATTTGCGTCCCGTTGCCGGTGATCAGAAAGGCGTCGAGGGAAAACGCCCCCAGCAAATGGCGCATTTCCAGCACATGACGCCCGGTGGCAAACGTCAGGGTGACATCACGCTCGCGCAGGCGCTTCAGGGTACTCAAGGTTTTCTCCCCCAGACGGTGATCCGGCATTAACAACGTGCCGTCCATATCAAATGCTGCGAGCCTGGCCATGATTACTCCTGAAAATATGATGCGATTAACTTGTGTATCAGTATCGTGTGAGATATACGGAAGTAATAGTGAATAGATGATAATTATTGTTCCGGGTTTATTATGCGCCAGCTCAATCGTCTCAATCAGTATCAGCGGCTATGGCAACCTTCCGAGGGTGCAACGCAGCAGGTCACCATCAGCGAGCTGGCCGCCCGCTGTTTTTGTAGCGAGCGGCATGTCCGAACGCTGCTGCGTCAGGCTCAGGAGGCGGGATGGCTCAGCTGGCGCGCGCAGTCTGGCCGCGGAAAGCGCGGTGAGCTGACGTTTCACGTCAGCCCGGAATCGCTGCGCAACGCGATGATGGAAGAGGCGCTGAAGAGCGGGCAGCAGCATAACGCTCTCGAACTGGCACAGCTTGCGCCTGAGGATTTACGTGTGCTGCTGCATCCATTTCTGGGTGGTCACTGGCAAAACGATACGCCGACGCTGCGTATTCCCTACTACCGCTCGCTGGATCCCCTTCATCCCGGTTTCCTCCCCGGACGGGCGGAGCAGCATCTGGCCGGGCACGTTTTCTCCGGACTGACGCGCTTTCACGGCAGCGGCAGCGAACCGACGGGGGATCTGGCGCACCACTGGGAGGTGTCGGCGGACGGCCTGCGCTGGCACTTTTACATCCGTTCCACCCTGCACTGGCATAACGGCGATAAAATCGAGACGGCACAGCTTCAGCGAAGCCTGACGGCACTGCTGACGCTGCCTGCCCTGCGCAAGCTGTTTCAGAGCGTATTACGCATTGACGTCACCCACCCGCAGTGTCTGACATTTACCCTCCATCAGCCGGATCACTGGCTTGCGCATCGCCTGGCGACCTACTGCAGTCGCCTCGCCCACCCCGACCAGCCCATGACGGGCAGCGGCCCTTTCAAACTGAGCGTATTCGATCCTGAATTGGTTCGTCTGGAAAGTCACGAGCAGTACCATCTTAGCCACCCGCTGCTGAAAGCGATTGAGTACTGGATCACGCCGACGCTGTTTGACTACGGGCTTGGCACCAGCTGTCGTCATCCGGTACAAATCGCCATTGGCGAGCTTGATGAACTGGAAAACCTGCGGCTGGTGAGCAGCAGTACCAGCCTGGGGTTTTGTTATCTCACGCTGAAGCACAGCCCACGCCTGAACACCATGCAGGCACGACGGCTGATCAACATCATCCATCTCTCGACGCTGCTGCACACGCTGCCGTTGAATGAGGGCTTAATCACGCCAACGGAAGAACTCCTGCCCGGCTGGGATATACCGCAGTGGCCTGATTTAACGGACGTTCGTCTGCCTGAAACATTGACGCTGATTTATCATCTGCCGGTTGAACTCCACACCATGGCAAACCAGCTGAAACAGTACCTTGCCCAACAAGGCTGTGAGCTTAGGGTCATTTTTCACGATGCCAAAACATGGGACGGATGCCAGCAACTGGCAGAGGCGGATATCATGATGGGTGACAGGCTGATTGGGGAAGCGCCAGAGTATACGCTTGAGCAGTGGCTACGCTGTGATGCGCTTTGGCCGCACCTGTTAAGCGCGCCGCAGTTTGCTCATCTACAGGCCACGCTGGATGCGGTTCAGACCCAGGCCGACGAACAGGCGCGGCATGCTGGCCTGAAAGCCATTTTTAGTCAGCTTATGGAAAATGCGGTGATTACACCGCTATTTAACTACCAGTATCAAATCAGCGCCCCACCGGGCGTTAACGGTATCCGGCTTAATACCCGCGGCTGGTTTGATTTCACCGAAGCCTGGCTTCCAGCCCCCAAATCGTGAAGAAGCTGGTCGGCGCTGAAGTCAGGCGGTAACATACTGTTTTTACCGTAACAGTCGAGATGATTTATGAAACGTGCCGTCGTCGTGTTCAGCGGAGGACAAGACTCTACTACCTGCCTGGTCCAGGCCCTTCATCAGTACGATGAAGTTCACTGCGTGACTTTCGATTATGGTCAGCGTCACCGCGCTGAAATCGACGTTGCCCGTGAACTTGCCCTGAAACTGGGCGCACGCGCGCACAAGGTGCTGGACGTTACGCTGCTAAATGAACTGGCCGTCAGTAGCCTCACCCGGGACAGTATCCCGGTACCTGACTACGAACCCGATGCCAGCGGCATTCCAAATACCTTCGTACCGGGCCGCAATATTCTTTTCCTGACGCTGACGGCGATCTACGCCTACCAGGTGCAAGCCGAAGCGGTGATCACGGGCGTGTGCGAGACCGACTTCTCCGGCTACCCGGACTGTCGTGATGAGTTCGTGAAAGCGCTCAACCACGCCGTCAATCTGGGCATGGCAAAAGAGACGCGCTTTGAAACGCCGCTGATGTGGCTGGATAAGGCCGAAACCTGGGCGCTGGCCGACTACTGGGGCAAGCTGGACCTTGTTCGCAGCGAAACGCTCACCTGCTATAACGGCATCAAAGGTGACGGTTGCGGCCAGTGCGCGGCCTGTAATCTGCGTGCGAATGGGCTGAACCATTATCTTGCCGATAAAGTCGGCGTGATGGCCACGATGCAGAAAAAGACCGGGCTTAAATAGAGTTATTTGACCGTGCTGTCGCAAAACAGGTGTCGACAGCACGAGTACGCCTTAATATGTCTTATACGATCATCAACTCCAGCTTTTCCCGCAGTTCCCCTTCCAGCGGCAGCGCTTTCTGCGATTTCAGATCGATACAGACAAAGGTAATTAGCGCATCAGCCACCACCTGCCCTTCAGGATCCAGCGTCACCACCTGGCTCAACACCCCGCTTTTACCGTTTAGCTGCTGAACCTGACTGGTGACGGTCAGAACATCCCCCAGCACGGCCGGACGGCGGTAGTTAATGTTGATATTGACGACCACGAACGCGATGTTGTGCGCGGTCAGCCACTGAAAGCTTTCGCTGTTTTCCAGCCCGTCCCAGCGCGCCTCTTCAAGAAACTCAAGATAGCGGGCATTGTTCACGTGCTGGTAAACGTCGAGATGGAAACCGCGTACTTTGATTTTTGTCTGCATAGCGCAATAGCCTTTACTGTTATTGTAGGATGAGAGGTCATAACTGGTATGACCTCTTTATCCTGGCAAAATTTGGCCGCAGTGCAAGAAATTGCGTAATTACAACGTCAGGTGTGAGAGGTTGCGCTCAACCAGCGCGCTGCCCATGCCCGGCACCTGTTTGAGATCGTCGACCGTTTTGAAAGGACCATATTCTTCGCGGTAGCTGACGATAGCCTGCGCTTTTTTCAGCCCGACACCGTTCATGACGCGGGCGAGATCTTCCGCAGAGGCCGAATTGATGCTGACCCGCGTACCGTCATCATCGGTATTTTTAACGACGTCAGTCGCTTTGCTTTGCCCTTGCACCGGCGCTGCCGCATCGGACTTGCTCTGCGTAACCTGTGGTTTGGCGGCGGGCGTCACCGCCAGCGCGCCCGCGCTCATTCCGGTGGTGGCAATAGCCAGCGTAATTAACAGTGCTTTGATTCCACGTTTCATGCTGTTATCTCCTTGTTTGTTGACAGCCACGTCACGATAGCCGTCGGGAAAAACAGGCACAAACAGCAGATTGCAGAAATGGAAAAGGCCGCGAAAGCGGCCTTTAGTTTTTGCAGAGCGTTACGAAAATCTGCGAGCAGACTCGTAATTACTGCTGCTGAGTCATCACATCACCCAGCTTGATTTTAGCTTCTTTACGCAGGTTGCTCATCATGGCTTCAAAAGCAATCTGGGCATTGTTCTGGGTAATCCCCTGAACCATCGCTTTCTTCTGTGCTTCTGGCAGCGTGCCCGCTTTCACTTCATCCAGCGCCAGCAGAACGACGTTACCCTGCATATCGGTTGTGGTACCGAAGCTTGGTTTATCCTTCGCTGGCAGAGCCAGACCAAACGCGGCCTGGCTGATTGGGTCCTGACCGGTACGGCTCAGCGTTTTCGCCTCACCGAAGCTCAGGCCAGCGGCTTTCAGCGCGTCCTCTTTACCTGCTTTCAGGTCAACCAGGATCTTCTCAGCATCCAGTTTTGCCTGCTGCTCAGCTTTGTTGTGCTTAACCTGTGCAACAACCTGATCTTTCACTTCCGCCAGCGGCTTAACGGCTTCCGCTTTGTGCTCACTGACACGCAGAACGAATGCACGGTCACCGTCAACGGTAATGATGTCAGAGTTACTGCCCGGCGTGCCGTTCTCGCCGACCAGACCACCGTTGAAGATGGCGTCAGAAACCGGCTTGAAGTTCAGCTCTTCCGGCAGGTTGTCGCGTCCAAACCAGCCCGTCTCAACCGCTTTGACACCTGCCGCCTGCTCTGCACCCGCCAGAGATTCATTGTCGTTGCTCGCCGCGTCGCTCACTTTCTGCTGCAGTGCGTAATAAGCATCCAGCGCTTTTTCCTGTTTCACTTTCGCCGCGATATCTTCGCGAACGTCAGCCAGCGGCTTGGTTTTTGCCGCGGTGATGTCGTCCAGACGCACGACCAGGAAACCAACGGAAGACTTAACAACGCCTGACAACTGGCCTTTCTCTTTCAGACCGGCATTTTTCAGCTCGTCCGGCGTGGTCGCGTCTTCCAGCCAGCCCATATCACCGCCGTTTTTCGCAGAGATAATGTCGGTGGATTTTGCTTTCGCGACGGTCGCGAAATCAGCGCCTTTGTTCAGCTCGTCCAGCACGGCTTTGGCATCTGCCTCGGTCTTGGTCTGAATCACGCTGTAGCGGTTACGCTGCGGCTGAGTAAACTGATCCTGATGCTGATCGTAGTAAGACTGGATTTCCGCGTCAGACGCGGTTTCCTGCAGCGCAGCCGCATCCAGTTTGATGTAGCTCACGCGGAATTGCTCAGGCGCAACGAAAGTGTTCTTGTTCTGCTCGTAGTAAGCGTTAACTTCTGCGTCGCTCACCTGCTGCTTTGCCGCCAGTGCATTCACATCAATTGTCGCTTCACGCACGACACGCTGCTGAGCCACCAGCGCAGCCAGTTCGTCGGTTTCACCTTTGAGCATGAAATCGGTGCCTACAACAGCATTGATGAGCTGCTGAGTCGTCAGCTGGTTACGCAGCGCCTGCGCGTACTGATCGGCAGTCATGCCCATCTGGTTTACGATGCTGTTGTAACGGGCGTTGTCGAATTTGCCGTTAGACTGGAATGCAGGGGTTGAGAAGATGGCTTTTTTAACCTGATCATCGCTAATGCCCAGACCCAGTCCCTTCGCATACTGGTCCAGCAGCGCTTCATCGATAAGGCGATTAAGCGTCTGCTGACGCAAGGTTTTCATATAGCCTTCGTTCGCTGCCAGTTCAGAGAATTGATCGCCCAGCTGTTGCTGCATACGGTTACGTTCACCGGCGAAAGCGTTCTCGAACTGCCCACGGCTGATCTCCTGGCCGTTCACTTTTGCGGCATAGTTCGCGCCACCGCCGATAAGGTAACTGCTCACGCCGGTCAAAATGAACGACACGATAATGATACCGAAAATAATCTTGAGCACGAGACTGTTAGCAGCCGTGCGTAAGCTGTCCATCATGGTGTAACAACACTCCGCTGTAGGTGACTGGTTACCTGACGCTGACGGAAAATCCTTACCGTCGCGCGTAAAGGCGTATTGTGACAAGAAAACGGGGCGATTGTCAGCCCACAACTCGCATAAACTCGCACAAATCAGGTCTGGGCAAACAAAAAAGGCACATCAAATGATGCGCCCTTGTACTTTTCGGCTTCCCTGAAGCGGGAAAGCAATCAGTTTACTGCGTCTTTCAGCGCTTTACCTGCACGGAAACCCGGCACTTTAGCGGCAGCAATGGTGATCTCTTTACCGGTTTGAGGGTTGCGGCCAGTACGGGCAGCACGCTCTTTAACAGCAAAAGTACCGAAGCCTACCAGCGCAACGTCGTCCCCAGACTGCAGAGATTCAGTAACAGAAGCAATTAATGCATCTAACGCACGTCCAGCTGCAGCTTTAGAAATATCAGCACCAGCAGCAATTTTGTCAATCAGTTGAGATTTATTCACTGTTCTCTTCCTCTCTTTTATAATTTATATCGCACCTGAATCCTTCACAGCGCGACCGCGCAGCAGTTATATCAGGCCTGCCATGACCT
>ENA-OWLM01000077-OWLM01000077.1-metagenome-genome-assembly--contig:-NODE-77-length-34784-cov-9.525152_pt1 | contig 34784 bp, 26 predicted proteins | sample MGYA00245349_ERZ651102 | MGnify/ENA primary metagenome ERZ651102 (study PRJEB26857, sample SAMEA4031759) | metagenome | biome: human; feature: oral; material: saliva | place: Philippines | collected 2014 | study... | reverse complement strand
GCACCTCGCGGGTGCGGGTGACGGGTACGCAGACCGGCTGTGCCGGGTTGTTGCTGACAGAGCCATTCGAGGAAGAACCGCCGTTAGAAACGCTGCCGGAGGTGCCTGCCGAACCGTTAGAACCGGAGCCGTTAGCGCCGGAGTTCGAGGAACCTTCGTTAGAAGAGCCGTTCTCAGAACCCTTGTTATCGGAGGCACCGCCCTCGGAGGACTTGTTCTCAGAGATGCGGGGAACCTCAACGGTGTTCTCCGCGGTCTGCTCGCTGAGCTTTACGGAGAAGCTCAGCGGTGCCATAGCGTTGTCGGCACCGCGGTACTGGCCCGCGAAGAGCACAGTGGAACCTTCATCGGTGAGGGTGACTGCCGCGTTCTGCGCCGAGAAGACGCCGTCCTTCACGCTCGCGCCGGAGAGGTCCACCTCAGCGATTGCCAGGCCGGTCTTGGAAACGGACTTGCCGTCGCGGGTCAGTGCGTCCACGTCAGCGACCAGGGTGCCCTTGCCGTTGACAACGACCAGGCGCATGTTCTTGATGGTGCTCTTGAGCTGACCGTTGTGCCCAGTGAACTCTGCGGTGCCCGCAAAGTTAATCTGACCGGTCTTCGTCTCGGGGTTGTACACGCCGGATGCCTGAGTGTACTTGAAGCCGCCAGCCGGGGTCTTCTCCATACCCTCAACGTTCACGGAGCCGTGCGCGAAGCCCGTCAGGTACTTCAGGAAGGACTCACGGATATCCCAGCTGAGGGTGCCGGACTCGACGACGTTGCCGGTGACCTTCTCGTCACGCTTGGGCTCGGTGGTTGCGGCGGGGGAGGAGGGCGCCGCGGAGGTGGGTGCTGCGCTCGGCGCTGCAGAAGTGGGGTCTGCAGGCTTGGGGTCTGCGGGCTTGGGTGCCTCGCTGGTCGGCGCGGAGGAGGGCTCGCTGCTGGGCTCAGCGGTCGGCGCTGCGGTCGGCTCGTTGCTGGGCTCAGGGCTCGGCGCGGGTGCTTCCTTGGTCACGATGGTTGCGGAGAAGCTGAGCGCATCCAGCTCCTGACCTGCCTTGTAGAAGCCCGCGAAGGCGCCGGTTGCCTCTTCGGAAAGCTTGACGCGGGTGCCGTTTTCCTCGTCAACGCTGGGCAGGGTGATGGTGTTACCCTCAACCTTCAGACCGGAGGCGTTGAAAGTGCCAATGGTCATGTTCTTGGTCTCGACCAGGTCGTTCGGGGTGGTGTTGCCGTTGTAGGGGCGCGACTGAACGTTGGCGCGAACGGTGCCCACGCCGTCCTTAATGGTGACGGAGAGGTCGGAGATGATGACTTCCAGCAGACCGTGGTGTGCGGTGTAGTGAATCGAGGAGCCGGTGAAGGTGACGGAGTATTCGCCGTTGGCTACGGTGCCTTCGGCGGAGGTGAAGTGGTAGGAGCCGTCTTCGTTGGTGGTGACGCCGGTCAGTTTCTGGGAGCCCTGGGAGAAGGGACCGTTGATGTAGGAGCGGAAGGACTTCTTCAGGCCCCAGTTGACGGTGACGTCCTGCAGGCTCTGCTCTGAGGCTGCGGTTACCTCACCGGCGCTGATGTGGGAGTTGGTTTCAGCTGCGAAGGCCGCGGGTACGCCAGCGACGCCGCTGAGACCAATGGTTGCTGAAGCCAAGAACGCCCAGGTGCGCTTGGTGAGAGAGGGGGTAGACATTCGGTGTCTCCTTGAATTTTGTGATTGTGGTGTTCGTATCAAGTCTAGCCTTATTAGCTTATGTTTGTGTAACTTAATGCCTAGGGTGACTTGTACATGAGGTATACCTTAGCAAAAGTTTTTGAAAACTATTGCCAAAACCGGTTTTTGGTGACAATATGTCATTGTCAGGTTTTGGTGACATGATGTCACTAAAACATTTATTGTTCACCCACAACCCACTTTAGGAACTCACAATGACCGTGACCGCCCCCGAAATCACCCAGGAACGCTTCTCCGCACGCCTGAAGGAAAGCACCAAGCACGTCCACGACAACGCCGAACACTCCACCTTCATGGAAGACCTCATGGGCGGTTCCCTCAACACTGAGGCATACCTGCGCCTCATCAACCAGTACGTGCACATCTACGAAGCACTCGAAGCAGTCTCCGCACACTACCGCGCAGAACCCAACCCCATCACCGAACCCTTCACCCACCCCGGCCTCGACCGCGCAGAATACATCCGCGCAGACATCCGCGCACTCGGCCAGGACGGCGACATCGACGCGCCCCTGCCCGCAACCGCAGAATACGTAGAGCGCATCCGCGCTACCGTCAACTCCCCCGAACGCTACCTTGCACACCACTACCTGCGCTATCTCGGCGATCTCTCCGGTGGCCAGGCAGTCGCAGCGCTGGTCAGCCGCCACTACGGCATCCCCGCCGAAGCACTGAGCATGTACCGCTTCACCGAACTGCCCAAGCCCAAGGTTTTCAAGGACGGCTACCGCGAACTGCTCGACAACGCACCCATGACCGACGAACAGCGCGAAGCCCTTATCGACGAATGCATCGAAGGCTTCCGCATCAACGCCTCCCTGTTCGCGCAGCTGGGCCGCGAGGTCGCTGAGGCGTAAACCTGAACGCCTCAACGCACAACAACTCAATGCCCAACGTCTAAACGCCTAGTGCACAAGTTCGCGGGCATAAGCCTGCGGGCATAACAAAAGGGGCGGATGCTTTCACAAGCATCCGCCCCTTTCGGCGTTCGTCTCAAACTAGTCGAAGACTAGCCCTTCGCAACCTCACCGAAGTAAGAAGCGAGAGTACCCTCGTGAGCTGCACGCAGCTCATCCAGGTCAATAGAAACCTCATCCTGGAAGTCCAGAGCGTTCGACTCAGCATCCACCACACCAATACGTGCGAAGGGGAACTGGCGAGCGGTGCACATATCCTTGAAGCGCACCTCCTCAGAACGCGGAACCGAAACCACAACGCGGCCCAGGGACTCCGAGAACAGCAGGGTGAACAGGTCCAGGCCGTCACGCTCAGCAACCTCACCCAGACCAATGCGGGCACCGGTGTTGAAACGCAGGCAAGCCTCCGACAGAGCCGCAGCCAGACCACCAGCAGACACGTCATGCGCGGCATCAATCATGCCGTCACGAGACATGTTCACCAGCATGTCACCCAGCTGACGCTCCAGAGCCAAATCAACCTTCGGCGGCTGACCGCCCAGGTGACCCTTGAAACGAGCCCACTCGGAGCCGTCCAGCTCATCGCGAGTGGTACCCAGCAGGTAGATAGCCTGACCGTCATGCTCAGGAGCCCAACCCGAAGGGGTGCGGCGAGTGACGTCATCCATCACGCCCATCATCGCCACCACGGGGGTCGGGTTAATAGCCTTGCCACCGGTCTGGTTGTACAGGGACACGTTACCGCCGGTCACCGGAACACCCAGCTCCATGCAACCATCAGCCAGGCCGCGAACAGCCTCAGCGAACTGCCACATGACGTCCGGATCCTCGGGAGAACCGAAGTTCAGGCAGTCAGACACAGCCACGGGGCGTGCACCAACGGTCGCAACGTTACGGTACGCCTCAGCCAAGGACGCGCGAGCACCCTCGTACGGATCCAGGTAGGTGAAACGCGGGGAGGCGTCGGTCGCCAGAGCAACACCGAGGTTGGTGTTCTCGTCCACGCGCACCACGCCGCCGTCGTCCGGCATGGACAGGGCGGTGTTGCCCTGAACGTAGCGGTCGTACTGGTTAGTGATCCAGGACTTGGAGCACATGTTCGGGGACGCCATGAACGCCTTGATTGCCTCGCCCAGCTCCTTACCGCGCGGGCGGGAATCGTCAGCAGCCGAACCGGTGAAGTGGTTAGCCTGAACGTCATCCTGCCACTCGGGGCGTGCGTAAGGACGTTCGTAGGTCGGGCCGTCGTGTGCAACGGTGCGGGGGTCAACATCCACGATGACCTCGCCGTCCCACTCGATGACCAGGCGGCCAGAGTTGGTGACCTCACCGAGGAAGGAGTACTCCACGCCCCACTTGTTCATGATCGCTTCGAAGCGCTCCACGTTCTCGGGGGAGACAACAGCCATCATGCGTTCCTGAGACTCAGACATCAGAATCTCGCCCGGGGTCAGGGTGGGGTCACGCAGCAGAACCTTGGTCAGGTCCACGTGCATGCCGCCCTCACCGTTAGAAGCCAGCTCGCTGGTTGCGCAGGAAATACCCGCAGCACCCAGGTCCTGAATACCCTCCACCACGGAGCCCTTGAACAGCTCCAGGCAGCACTCAATCAGAACCTTCTCAGCGAAGGGGTCGCCCACCTGAACGGCAGGACGCTTCGAGGGCTTGGTGTCATCGAAAGACTCGGACGCCAGCACCGACGCACCGCCGATGCCGTCGCCACCGGTGCGTGCACCGAACAGAACAACCTTGTTGCCCACGCCCGATGCGTTCGCCAGGCGGATGTCCTCGTGGCGCATAATGCCCACAGCCAGTGCGTTGACCAGCGGGTTAGCCTGGTAGCAGGAATCGAACTCAACCTCGCCGCCGATGTTCGGCAGGCCCAGGGAGTTACCGTAACCACCAATACCGGCAACCACGCCGCCAATAACGCGGGCGGTGTCCGGGTGATCAATCGCGCCGAAACGCAGCGGATCCATCACAGCAATCGGGCGTGCACCCATGGAAATAATGTCACGCACAATACCGCCCACACCGGTCGCAGCACCCTGGTAGGGCTCCACGTACGAGGGGTGGTTGTGGGACTCAATCTTGAAGGTAACAGCCCAGCCGTCACCAATATCGGTCACACCGGCGTTCTCACCGATACCGACCATCAGGTCCTTCTTCATCTCATCGGTGACCTTCGCACCGAACTGCTTCAGATGAACCTTAGAAGACTTGTAGGAGCAGTGCTCGGACCACATGACCGAGTACATTGCCAGCTCAGCCGCGGTAGGACGGCGACCAAGAATCTCCTTAATATCCTCGAACTCGTTCTCCTTCAGGCCCAGCTCAGCCCAGGGGAGTTCGGTGTCCGGGGTTGCCGCCGCGTGCTCGACGGTGTCGAGGTTAAACTGCTTTTCGCTCATAACTTCTTAGAATCCTTGTCGTGCGTTAGCGGGCGTTAATCAGGTTGGCAAGAACGGAGGTGAACACGCCGAGACCATCGGCGCCACCGCGCAGAGAAACCTCACCAAAACCAGAAGAGGAAGGACCGAAGCCAGGCTCCACAGCGTGCTCCGGGTGCGGCATCAGACCGACCACGTTACCGCGCTCATTGCTGATACCAGCAATGTCGTTACGGGAACCGTTCGGGTTGAAGCCAACGTAGCGGAACACCACGCGACCCTCAGCCTCCAGCGCCTCCAGAGTCTTCTGGTCAGCAACATACTGACCGTCCTGGTTCTTCAGAGGGACAACAATCTCCTGGCCAGCAGCATAGTTGCTCGTCCAGGAGGTGGAGTTATTCTCAATGCGCAGAACCTGGTCACGGCAAATGAACTTGCGGTGATCGTTCTTAATCATCGAACCGGGCAGCAGGTGAGACTCAGTCAGAATCTGGAAACCATTGCAAATACCCAGAACAGGCAGGGGAGCGGAACCGGAGGTACCAGCAGCGTTAGCGGCATCAATCACCGAACGCATCACGGGAGCCTTCGCAGCAATAGCGCCAGCACGCAGGTAGTCACCGTAGGAGAAACCGCCAGGAATAATGACGGCATCAACGTTCTTCAAATCAGCGTCGTCGTGCCACAGCTCAACGACGGTACCGCCAGCCAGACGGACAGCACGTGCAGCGTCACGGTCATCCAGGGTGCCGGGGAAAGTCACCACGCCAACGCGTGCATCAGCGAAAGCGGGGTTCGGGGAGTAAGTAGAAAAGTCGCCAACCAGGGGGACTTCAGTAGGTGCGAGGGACTCTGCCATAGGTATTAGTCCTCCAGAACCGAAACGTTCACAACATCTTCGATGACGGGGTTCGAGAGCAGCTCTTCAGCAGCCTTGCGGGCAGCTGCGAGGTGCTCCTCGGTTGCCTCACCCTCGACGGTCAGCTCGAAGCGCTTACCCTGGCGAACATCAACGAAGGAATCAACGCCGATACGGGGCAGCTCGTGAGAAATAGCCTTACCCTGCGGGTCAAGAATTTCGGGCTTGAGCATAACATCAACAACAATACGGGCCATGTGTGGGCACTCCTTGGGTGCGTGGGTTCTGTATGAGCCGTATCTCATCTTACCGTACTAACGACCGTAACGGGGGTATGTGTTCGGTTGGTGGATACCCTAAGAGGCTCGAATCACGTCTTTTACGCCTCGAGGGGTGGAAGATAGCGCTCACACACCTCCAGCAGGCGCTCACGCAGCTCAATCGAACGCTCCGACAGTTCACGCTGAATCCGCACGTACTCAGCCTTACCCTCGGTCGTCTCCACCGGAATCGGCTCATACCCCCAGTCACGAATATCGTAGGGGGCCGCGCGCATATCCAGTTCGCGCGCATCCCACGCCAGGTCGAAACAATCCATGACCAGGGTCGAATCAACCAGCGGCAGCAGCTTATACGCCCACTTGTACACGTCCATATTCGCGTGCAGGCACGCCGGCTGCTCCAGGACACGCTGGGACTCGCGGGTCGGCTGCAGCTCGTTCATTGGTGCCGCCTGCGGCATGAAGAAACGGAACGCATCAAAATGCGAGCAGCGGATGCGGTGCTCCTCCACCACACGGTCCGTACCCTCCGCACCCAGGCGCAGCTGCAGGTAGTCGTGGCGGATATTGTTCTCCACCGACTTGTACGCCATCGCCCACTCGTGCATGCCGAAGCAACCGAACTGACCCTTCTTCGCGGCGGTGTTGCGCAGAATCTCGTGGGTAAAGGCGAGGGCGGTAGCGCGGCGCTCCACAAAATCGGTGACGTCCACGGTGACGGCGGAGGCGGCATCCGCCTGGGCGCGCGCCACCTCGGGGGTGCAGCCTGCCTCAAGGAGTTCCTGCTCGGTTGCGGGCCGGTAAAAACGCCAGGAGGCGCGCTCGGGCGCATCCAGCAGGATGATGCCGACGCCGGGGTGCCAGCGCTTAAACTGGCCGGGTTTGAGCGTGTAGTAGGTGAAGAGGAAGTCCTCCACGGGGTGCACTTCGTGGCGGGCGCGACGCTGCGCAAACGGGTCGGCGTAGCGGCCGGCACGCCATTCGCGGGCATCCATCACCTGAGAAAATACAACACTACTCATGCTTCTAGCCTAAACGATGCTGTGACAAGGTAGTGCATGTAGCAATGTCTACCTAGCTACTAGAAGACCGGGCTTTAAACTCACGTTCAAAATCGACAAACTGTGGGCTATTAATCACTGCAGTCCGAAGATAGCGGGCAAATTGACCCGCTCCTGCTCGTTCAAGTGCGCGAGGAATATCAGTCTCCGTGAATCCCTTAGAGTGAGCATAAGATTCCTGGAAAAGATAGACCTCCGCAAATAAGGAGGGATGAGCGTATTCGGTGAATTGCATCAGAAAATCATCCGCGCTGAGTGTCTCATAATTTTGAATATTCTGAGCTTCTTCCGTGGAAGCATAATCGAGCAGTTTGCGGTCATCGGTGACTAATGCGTGCATGCCGCCGTGTTGGGCAGCAGCATGCACATGAAGATCGTTTATATCGGGAAAGCCAGCAACTGGTTCAACAGGGAAACCTGCGATTAGGGACTTGCAGGATGTCAGGATTTGTTGTTTCCATTTCTCAATTTTTGCATCATGAATCATCGGGTCCTTTCGGCGTGTGTGGTATCCAAACTCATCCATGATTCCGGTGGATACGTATGGAGCGAAAAATCTGTAGTCACTCTCCTTTGTCAAAAGGAGAATCCAATCGCGAAGAGTCTTAGACATCAGAATGTTCGTATCCAGTAGGACAGATTCAGCATCTGATAATGTACTCTCTTTTACCACGCAGGTCCTCCGATAATGTCGTTGAGATTGTTCTCTTCCTCAAATTTCCAAAGATCTTTGAGAGCTTGTTCCTTTTGAGCGATGGTCTTCTCCAAAAGGGTCTTGCGGAAAACTTCTGCGTCCCCGGTGCGGATGCGGAAATGGCTTCCTACTTTGAACGCGGGGAGCTCGCCGGAACGAATAGCCTTCATAAGGGTCGGGCGTGAGATGCCAATGCGACGAGCTGCCATAGTAGTGGTCAAGTACTGTGGGCTGGTCTGAATCTCGATGCGCTGGCCCTGTGCTAAAGCATGCAAAACCTGTTGAATAACTTGGCTAAGCGCATCACCGATTTCCTGGCTTTCATTCCCTGAAACGGTCAGAGTAACGGCAGTTTCGTTTGAGTCCCCAAGTAGCTTTTTTGCTTCGGTTTGGGCTTGATTAAGGGTTTCTTCCTGCAGGAGTTGGGTGTTGGGCATCTTTGTTCCTTCCTTGTATTACTGGATTGCATTTGGTGCTTAGCTCAAGTAAGTTAGAACCTTGCAAAATGTAGTCCAGTAGCTATAACTCTACCTTGTATCTGAAATAACTGTAAAGTGTTTCAGCTATTTCACCTATCGACAGACAAAGGGGAGGGGCGGTGCCGAGAAAACCCAGCACCGCCCCTCCCGAAGCGTACAGCTCACAAACGAGCTAAACCCTAGCGGCCAGTACCACCGTAAACAGTAGCCTCGCCCTCAGCATCCAGACCGAACGCAGTGTGCACCGCGCGAACAGCCTCATCCAGCTTGCTCAGCTCAGTAATCACCGAAATACGGATCTCAGAAGTCGAAATCATGTCAATGTTCACGCCAGCGTTAGACAGGGCCTCAAAGAAAGTGAACGAAACACCCGTGTTAGTCTTCATGCCCGCGCCAACCAGCGACAGCTTACCAACCGATTCGTTGTAAATGACCTCTTCAAAGCCCAGCTCAGCCTTAGCAGCCTCCAGCGCCTCCAGCGCGGTGGGGCCCTGATCCTGATCCAGGGTGAAGGAAATATCGGTCACACCGGGGCGGTCAGTCGGAACGTTCTGAACAATCATGTCCAGGTTAACCTTCGCCTCATTAATCAGGCCGAACACCTTAGCTGCCGAACCGGGAACATCCGGAACACCAACAACAGTAATCTTTGCGCGGGTGCGATCGTGCGCGACACCAGAAATCAGGGGCTGCTCCAAGGGAATCTCCTTCAGATGGGTGGGGGTCAGTTCCGCGGACTCCTCCGGAACCACAATAGTGCCTTCAAGGTTAGAGAACGAAGAACGCACGTGAAGCTTCAAATTAAAACGACGAGCATACTCAACACTGCGCAGGTGCAGAATCTTCGCACCGTTAGCCGCCATCTCCAGCATCTCTTCACTGGTGATGGTGTCCAGCTTATGCGCGGTCGGCACGATGCGCGGGTCGGCAGTGAACACGCCGTCAACATCCGAGTAAATCTCGCACACATCAGCGTTCAGAGCAGCAGCCAGAGCAACAGCAGTCGTATCAGAACCGCCGCGGCCCAGAGTCGTAATATCGCCGCTCTGACGGTTCATACCCTGGAAACCAGCAACAATCGCAATGTTGCCAGCCTCAATCGACTCACGGATACGATCCGGGTTGACCTCCACCAGACGTGCAGAACCGTGCACGCCGTCAGTAATCATGCCAGCCTGAGAACCAGTGAAAGACTGGGCCTTAGCACCCAGGTCGTTAATAGCCATCGACAGGATGGCAGTCGAAATGCGTTCACCGGCAGTCAGCAGCATGTCCAGCTCACGCGAAGGAGTGACATTGCTGGTGACCTCTGCGGCAAGGTCGAGCAGCTCATCGGTGGTGTCACCCATAGCGGACACCACGACGACCACATCGTTACCTGCCTTCTGAGTGTCCACAACGCGGCGGGCAACGCGCTTGACGCCCTCCGCATCCGCTACGGAGGAACCGCCGAACTTTTGGACGATCAGGCTCATTGATATCTCCAGGTCAGTTACTTGTGTGCTGCCGGCAGACGCCGGCTCCTCATTTATAGTAGACGGCGTTCAGCACAAGCGGCTAACTGGGTGCCCGTGTGTATTGCCTCGTGAAATATTACGTAGTATTACAGGGCGGTGATGCGGGGTGGGCATGCGAGTACAGCACGCCCGCAGAGGCGAATTTTAGGTCCACGGGTTCACGTACGTGACACCCGGCAGCGGCGGAACATCCGGCTTCGGAGTACGCAACGGGGCGTTCTGAATCGAGCGGATCTTCTCCTCATAGTCGGGGGTGCGGAACACCTCCGGCGCATCTTCCGCCTGCTCAGCTACGGGTGCTTCAGCCGGTTCGGAGGCGGCGCTCGCTAGGGCATCCTCAACTGGGGCGCCCTCGCCGGAGTCTTTGCCCAGGTCAAGGGTGGATTCTGCGGTGGTTTCAGCCTCAGCAGAATCGGCGGGTGATACCTCCTCACCGGATCCCTCAGCCTCCCGCAGAACCTGCTCAATCAGCTGCTCATCCACCGTGCCCTGCACACCCTCAGCGGCGGGCGCCTCCGCGCGGGAAACGGCAGAATCCTCAGAATCCAGGTCATCAAACATGCTCGAATTCCAGCGGCGACGACTCTGCTTCGCCTCCTGAGCCTGAACCTGAGCCGCCTGCTCACGCTCCTGCTCCTCCTCGCGGTTCACGCGCTCAAAATCCTCGGCGGCAGTATGAGCCACCGCCGTGCCCTCGCTAATGACGCGGCGGCCCTCCAACGCGCGGCCCAGGGTAATCTCGTCCGCATACTCCAGGTCGCCACCGACCGGCAGACCCGACGCCAGGCGCGACAGGCGCACACCCAGCGGCACGAGCATGCGCGAGAGGTAGGTTGCGGTCGCCTCACCCTCAAGGTTCGGGTCCATCGCCAGAATAATCTCCTGGATGCGCTCATCCGCCAGGCGGGACACCAACTCACGAATACGCAGCTGCTCCGGGCCCACACCAGCCAGCGGGTTAATAGCGCCGCCGAGCACATGGTAGCGGCCGGTAAAGGAACGGGTACGCTCAATCGCCACCACGTCCTTCGATTCTTCGACCACACACAGTACGGATGGGTCGCGGCGTTCATCACGGCAAATCGTGCACAGCTTCGTCTCGGAGACGTTACCGCACTCCTCGCAGAAGCTCACGCTGGTCTTCACCGTGGAAATGGCGTTGGCTAGGCGCGCCATATCGGCAGCATCCGCATTCAGAATGTGAAAAGCGATGCGCTGAGCCGACTTGGGGCCCACACCCGGCAGGCGGCCGAGCTCGTCAATGAGGTTTTGAACTGCTCCCTCGTACATGGCTTCTCCTTACAAATGCGGTGTGTTGTGCTGGTGTGTTGTTCTTGAGCGACGTTATGAGTATGCACCCAACCCCTGACAGTTTAGGGGCGTTTCGCGTAGCGAGTATGCGGCTGGAATGAGTGCGCCCGCCATCGGTGCGATGGCGGGCGCGGCACCTACGACCCCGGGTTAGGGCTGGTGCAGGGGGCGTTCGTCAATGACGGTGCCACCAATAATTTTTTCGATAGCGCGCAGACCGATGAAGGTGCTGTTTTCGACCTTCTCATCATCCTCAGAGACGTAGTCTTCATCGGATGCGGCGCGTGCCGGGCGAGCCGGTGCCGCCGGTGCGCTAGGAGCCGGTGCGGTAGGTGCGCTAGGAGCCTGCGCGGCGGGCTTCTCATCGCTTGCCGGAGCATTATCGGCCGCAGCCGCCTGCGGTGCCTCTGCCAACGGACCCGCCGCGAGGGGGCCTGCCGGAGCGACCGGAGTAGCGAGTGGGCCAGCCGGTGCTACAGGCTCAGCAGGTATTGCGGGTGCCTCAACCGGTTCAGCGTAGGGAGGCTCATCCTCAAAAGGGGGCTCCTCCTCATAGGGAGGTTCCTCCACGTGAGGGGGCTCCTGCGAGAACGGAGGCTCCTGCGCCTGCTGGGGATTTGGGGCATGCTGGAGTTCCGGGGTGCTTTCCTGCTGCGGAACTCCGCTACCGGAGGCGGCAAAGGAATCACGCTCACCAAAACCGCCCGCCGGAGTGGCCGGAACCTGCTGTGGAAGCGGGGGCTCAGGCGCCAGCGGACCAGCCGGTGCCTGCAGAGCAACCGGGGCAGCCTGCTGAGGTGCCTCCTCGGGGGCGCTCTGCGGAATCGGGGCAACCTCCCACGCACCCAGGGGCGCATCCACGCTCGTGGACTCGGGGGTGTTTGCGCCGGTCAGCGGCTGACCGTGGCGACGCCACGCATCCTCACCGCCGCGCGGACCATCAGCCAGAGGCGCCGGCTGAGCGGGCTGCGGGGGAGTCTGCTGAACGGGCGGCTGAGCTGTCTGCGGGGCAGGCGTCACCGGAGCAGCGGACTGAGCGGGAGCACTGGGTGCAGCGGGCTGAACTGCAGAAGTAGGCTGAACCGCGGGATTAACCTGCTCACTGGGCTTGACCTGCTCACCGGGCTTCGCCACCTGAGCGTGAATAGTCACCTGACGGCGCAGGAACTCACTCACGCGGGCGGTCAGCTCGGGGACAAAACCCTTGACCGCGCGCAAAGTCGCAATGTCGGCGCTCACGTACAGGGTCGCGCCGTCCATGCGGGCGGGATGTACCTTCATCAGCTGCTCCGCCGCACCGGGAACGCTCATTCGGTTTAGGATGGCACGCCAATTGCCCTGAACCGCTGCCAGCGGGTCATTCGGGTTAAGCTTCAAAGGCGCGGAGGGGGTGCCCGCCGCAGCGGCATCAGCGGCAGGAACAACCGGGGCATTCGGCGCCTCCGGAGCATTCGGCGCCGCCGGAGCAAGGGGTGCCGCCGGGGTGTTACCCGCCAGGGGAGCACCAGCCGGAGTAGCGGGGGCCTGCGCGGTCGGTGCTAGAGGTGCACCGCTAAGGGGTGCAGCGCTAAGGGGCGCGCCCGCCAGTGGGGGAGTACCCGCGCTGGCTTGTTGAGGTGCCGCCTGCTGAGAAGTAGGCTGCTGCGCGGGCTGAGCCGCCTCCTGAGCTGCTTCCTGAACCGGGGCGCTAGGAGCCTGCGTATTAGGAGCCTGGGCATTAGGAGCCTGAGTCTTAGGCATCAGGCCAGCCGCCGCCATACCCGCCGCACGAGCAGCAGACATACCACCCTGCGCCGGAACTGAACCAGCAACACCAGAAGCCACGCGACGCTCCAGCACCTGCAGGCGAGAAGTCAACGCCGCAACCTCAGCGCCACCGGCAGAACCCTCCACCGCAGGCAGAAGCAGACGAGCACACAGCAACTCCAGCTGAAGCTGCGGATTCGCCGCACCCGTCATACCATTCAGAGTCTCATTGACCGTACCCGCAGCAACCGTCAACTCACGCTCACCCAGAGCCTGAGCCTGCTGAGCCAAACGCTCCAACTGATCCTGCGGAACACCCTGCAAAATCTGGCCGGCAGCCTGCGGAACAGCCTTCACCACAATCAAATCACGCAGACGCTCCAGCAGATCCTCCACAAAACGGCGAGGATCCTGACCGGTCGCCACTACACGAGACACCGCGCCAAAGAGAGTCGGCGCATCCTTCGCACCCAACGCCTCAATAACCTCATCCAGAAGCTGCGCGTGGGTATAACCCAGCAACGCCACCGCACGGTCATACTCAATACCGTTCTGCGAAGACGCACCAGCCATCAGCTGATCAAGAATCGACAGCGAATCACGCACCGAACCGCCACCAGCACGAATCACCAGCTGCAGCACACCCGGCTCCACAGCCACCTGCTCCTGATCGCACAGGCCCTGCAGGAACGGCAGAAGAACCTCCGGCGGAACCAGACGGAACGGGTAATGGTGAGTACGTGAACGAATCGTACCCAGTACCTTATTCGGCTCAGTCGTCGCGAAGATAAACTTCACGTGCTCCGGCGGCTCCTCCACAATCTTCAGCAGCGCATTGAAACCCTCACGGGTCACCATATGCGCCTCATCAATAATGAAGATCTTGTAACGGTCACGCACCGGCGCCAAAGTAGCGCGCTCACGCAAGTCACGGGCATGATCCACGCCGCCGTGGCTCGCCGCGTCCATCTCAATCACGTCAAGGGAACCGCCACCATCACGCGACAGCTCACGGCACGAATCGCACACACCACACGGAGTAGGAGTCGGACCCTGCGCACAGTTCAGGCAACGCGCCAAAATACGCGCCGACGTGGTCTTACCGCAACCACGCGGACCCGAAAACAGGTACGCGTGATTCACACGGTTCTTCTCCAGAGCGACCATCAGAGGTTCGGTCACGTGCTCCTGCCCGATAACCTCAGCAAAGGTCTCGGGGCGATAACGACGATAAAGGGCAGTGCTCACGGCAACCTCTTCAACTCGGGGTGCGGATAGGACAATCCCTACCATTTTAGACGCTTTACCCCCGGCCCGAGTGGTCGGCAGTCACCGGCGAACACGCTGCTACAGCACCCCAGCACAACACCGCCGTCCGGATGCTCCCCCGGGCGGCATGTACGCTCACAGAAATACCGCGGACGCGCCGAATTCCCAAGAACCCAAAAATCCGGTACACTGGTTCTTGCCTCTTACGTGGCGTTATCTTGGAAAACTCCCCCAGGACCGGAAGGTAGCAAGGGTATTCGAGCTATGACGGGTGCGTAAGGGGTTTTTCTATGCCCAAAAATAGCTACTTAGACAATTGGGCACCCGTCATATGCACTACGTGCCCGCTCCGCTGGCGCTCCGCGGCTTCGGATCCGGATTGATTCTTCGCTCGCTCAGAATCCGAATCCTCAGCGGTTGCGTAGGAGGTCTTTTTTACCCAAAAATGGGTACCTGGGGAGTTCGCACCCGTCATATCCGTCTCACTGTCGTTCGACGGCTTCAACCCAGGATTCCGCCTCGTTAGGGCTCGGCGGCTTCGACGCAGGATTTATTGCCTCGCGCGCTCAGAATCCGAATCCTCAGCGGTTGCGTAGGAGGTTTTTTCATGCCCAAAACCATGCCCAAAAACAAGGGCACAAGCACCCACAAATGTGCTTTCTGTTACTTTTCCTATTCGGGGCTTGCACGTTTCGCAAAAGCGTAGTAAAGTTTTATTCGTTGCCTACGCAATGCGTAGAAAACATAGCTGGAGGATTCGCCTAGCGGCCTATGGCGCACGCCTGGAACGCGTGTTGGGTTAACAGCCCTCGGGGGTTCAAATCCCCCATCCTCCGCCACCGATCCCCGGTCTTAGATTCTAAGACCGGGGATTTTTTATGCCCCTTGGTACTATTTCTTCAGAACCCCACGGTTCCACGCGCCGCCGGGGCGCCCCAGACCTGCAGAAAGCACCACCATGATCTTCAAAAAAGTAGGCGACAGCCGCCCCTACCCCCAGCACGGCATGACCCACGCCGACTGGGGAGGAATCCCGCCGCGGCAGGTACGCCTCGACACCCTCATCACCACCCAAAAAACCCTCAACCTCGAGACCCTACTCGCCGAAGACTCCACCTTCTACGGCGACCTCTTCCCGCACGTGGTCAAATGGGGCGGCGAACTCTACCTCGAAGACGGCGTGCACCGCGCACTGCGTAACGCCCTGCACCGCCGCGCCGTCATGTACGCGCGCGTACTGGACCTGGACTCCATCTCCCCGGCACTGCTGCCCAGTGCGTAAAAACCTAACCGCGTAAAAACCTAACCGCGTAAACGCCTACCCGAATACAGTAAATGCCGCGGACCGATGCAAAGAAGCATCAGGTCCGCGGCATTATATGTAGCTATTCAGCCCGCTCAACCCTTAGGAAGCGACCTTCAGGTTCGCATCCTGCACCGGCGACTGCTCCGGCAGAGACTCCTCGGAGTCCAGGCGAACTGGGTTTCCTTCGGCATCAAAACGGGCACCCAAGCCCATCTGAATAAAACGAATCGTGCTCAGAATCTGGCGTTCGCGAGTCTCCTCATCCGGTGCGTCCTCCGCGCGGCCCGCACTTGAAGAGAGGGAACCGTGTACGAGCATCGCCAGTTCGCGAATGTCGTTCTTCGGAATGTAGTTCTCAGCAATGGCGGCGGAAAGAATATGCGCCAGCACCATCTGCAGTTCGTGCACGTGCTTGCCGAGCTTCGCGTAGGACTCGGGGGAAAGCATGGAGCGCATCGCCGGGCCCGGAGGTAGGTGGCGGCGCGCCAAATCGTTGATCTGCAGGCGAATGTAGACCGCGAGCTGGTCAATCGGGTTCTCGATGCCCTCCAGGCCGACGCGCAGTTCGTTGAGGAAGCGTTCGGTCTCGTCCAGGGCGTAGGCGACCAACAGTTCGCCCATGTCGGCGAAGTAGTTGTAGACCGCGGTGCGGCCGATGCCGGCGTTCTTGGCGACGTCGGTCATGGTCAGGCCGGGCAGGCCGCGGGTGTAGAGGATCTCGCCGAAGGAGTTGAGAATGGCACGCTTGGTGTTCTCGCGCTGGGCGGCGTTGGTTGCTGCAGAAATACGAGGCATAGTGACACTCTACCCCAAATCGTCAGCAAATGACGAATTTATCGAATGTGTCACCAAGAAATTTGCCCAATCCATGCGAATTTTCACGTTTGTGACGAAATAACCGCCCCCTACAAGAAGCCCAAACGAGTCGCCGCCGCCAAATCAGCACCCACTAACGACGCAATCGGATACCCCGTATGACCGCGCCCCGGAGTCACCTGCAACAAAGTCCGCGCCCCTAAACCCTCGTAGAAAGCACTACCTTCCTGCACCGCAATACGCGCCGACCAGCTACCCTCCGCGCTGGTCGCCATGCGCCGACGACCCGACGGCGAACGACCATCCAACACACCCACATGCCAACTCATCAACAGATGCTCATGCGAGGAAGGATTCAACGCCGCCCGTTCACGTACCCGTTCCGGCACACCGTCGGCACCGCCGCCACCGATGAAGGTCGCGCCGCCTCCACGGATCCAGTCAATATCGTGCGAGAGCAGCTCGTAGCTGAGGAACTCCGCACCACCCGAATAGCCCGCAAGCCAGACGCGGCTCATATCCACCCCGTACGCCAGGGCAATCTCCTCAATCAGGGCGCGAACCATCCTGCCGTTTGAGCGGGCACGAACCCACCAGTTATAGGTCAGCGGAGGCGCATAGGAGCCGGCATCCGTCAGGTGAGGCTCCCGCAGGCTACCCGGCGACAGTACCGGCACCGACAGCATATTGAACTCAGCCGCCACCTGCGCCAACTCGGCACGCAGGGGAGAAGTACGGCGCAACAAGCGACTACCGGCACGCGAAAGATGATCACCATCAAAATAGAACAGCACACCGGGCGCAGACTCAGAGCCAGACAGAAGATGCAGATTATCGACCCGATAGTAGATATTGCGGCCCAGATGCGTAAACGACCGGTAACCGAGCAGCTCAGAGGACGCCAGAAGCATCGGCTCCAGCAGAGAAAGACCGGTACGCACAGCCTGCGCCGCATAGATGAACAGCGGATGCAGACGCGGAATATGCGCGCTCAGCCGCCGCTGGTTACGGTGCCGCCTCCGCGCTCGCCGTAGAGAGCCACGAACCGAGCGGCGCACCGAGCGCTGCACCGAGGCGCGTAAAGTACGCCCCGCCTCCAGCGGGGACGCCACCTGCCCGGTACGGTGAACTCCGCTGCGGTGAACTCTGCGGCTCAGACTCTTCATACCTCCATTGTAGGTGCGGGGGTTCTGCCGCCGCGGGGATAAGGCGGTTCCGCAGGCACCCACACCGGGTAGCCGGGTGCATAAAGCGTCCACACTCTTGAACGAAGCCCGTAAACCTGCCGCCGCCACGGCATATAGGTACTATTAGATAGGCTCGGGTGGCAGACGAGCCGGTGAACCCTGCCCTGCATTGCAGACTCACCACCACACGTGAGGGCTCGTACCCTACGTGAAGAAACACATCGCATGAAGAAAGACTTGGGGAAAGTAATGGCTAAACCCGTTAGCGAATCTAAGGCTCAGACGAGCACCGTCAAGGTGCCCTGGGCTGGTCGCCGCGGCTACTTTGATCTGCTGCTGGGCGCATCCTGCGTCATCCTGATCATTTCGAATATTGGCGCAACCAAGGGCGTGGAGTTCGGTCCGCTACCCTTCGAGCTGCCCCTGATTGGCTCGACCATTGTCACCGACGGTGGTTTCTTCCTCTTCCCGCTCGCCTACGTGATTGGCGACCTTCTTTCTGAGGTGTACGGCTTCAAGCGTGCCCGCCGCGCCATTGTGGCGTCCTTCGCCTCGGCTGCTTTTGCCGCCCTGTGCTTCCTGCTGATTGTGCACCTGCCCGCTGCGAGCTTCTACACCGGCCAGGAGGCATTCGCGCAGGTTCTCGGCCCGGTCTGGCAGATTTTTGTGGGATCCCTGCTCGGTTACCTCTTCGGTCAGACCCTGAACGCCTGGGTCATGGTGGCGATGAAGAAGGCAAGCAAGGGCCGTTTCCTGTGGCTGCGCATGATTGTCTCCACCCTGGTCGGTGAGCTGCTCGATACCGTCATCTTCTGCTCCATTGCGGCACCGGTGCTCGGCATCGACACCGTGGAAGCATTCATCAACTACGTACTGATCGGCTATATCTACAAGTGCCTGGTCGAGGTGCTCCTCATGCCGATCAGCTACCCGATTATTGGTTGGTTCAAGCGTCACGAACTCGAGTACGTGGCGTAAGCTAACCTCCTGACAGCTGATGTGCAGAGCCGCCCGGCCTAACGACTGGGCGGCATTGCCATTTCAGCTTTATTCAATACACAGCATGTCTAAGAAAGAGATACGTTATGTCTAAACTGCAGGGGGACACCCCCGAGCAGTCGGAGAAGAACGACTCGTTGAATCGTTCCCTCTCCCACGGCCAGTTGACCATGATTGCGATGGGCTTGGCGCTGGGTACGGGCCTGTTCCTGGGCTCCTCCTCCGCCATTAAAATTGCGGGGCCCGGCGCAATCCTCTCTTACGCTATTGGTTCGATGATTGCGGCAACCATTGCTGCGTGCGCGGGCGAAATGTCCGTGCGTCACCCCGTCCAGGGCGGTTTCGGCACCATTGCGAGCCGATACTTGAACCCCTTTAGCGGTTACCTGACTCGCTGGGCGTATTGGGCGTGCACCGTGCCGCTGGCTGGCGCTGAGCTGGTGGCGGTTGGCCACTACATGGCGTACTGGTTCCCGGACGTTCCCCTGGCTGTGTTCGTCGCTCTCTTCGGTGCGATTATTCTGGTGCTGAACCTGGTGAGCGTGAAGTCCTTCGGCGCCCTGGAGTTCATGCTCTCTTCGATTAAGGTTTCTGCCGTCATCGTGTTCATGGTGATTGGTGTGCTGCTGGTGTTCGTGGGTCTGCCCGGTCACGCTGCGGCGGGTACCGCAAACCTCGTGAACGACGGCGGCTTCCTGCCCAACGGCCCGGCATCCATCTGGATTTCGATGGCTGTTGTCATGTTCTCCTTCGGCGGCGTGGAAATGATTTCCCTCTCCGCAGCGGAGGCGAAAGACCCGGCACGCTCGGTGGCAACCAGCGTGAAGGCAATGATTTGGCGTCTGTCCACCTTCTACGTGGTGTCCATGGCGATTATTCTGTGCCTGGTGCCCTGGCAGACCGCCGCGCAGAACTCGGAACTGACCGAGTCGCCTTTCGTGCTCGTCTTCTCTGAACTGGGTATCCCCTTCGCGGCGGACATCATGAACTTCGTGGTGCTCGTTGCTGCGCTCTCTGGCGCTAACGCCTCCCTGTACGCGGCAACCCGCCTGCTGCACGCCCTGGGCTCTGACCGCATGGCTCCCGCAGTGGCTGCCCGCACCTCCTCGCGCGGCGTGCCGGTCGTGGCTCTGCTCATCTCCTTCACCGGCGTTGTCGTGGCAACCGTGATGGCTGTTGCCAAGATCGGCGACATCTTTGCCCTGCTCATGGCGCTGGTGACCCTGTGCATCCTGATCGTGTGGGTCATGATTCTGCTGACCTACCAGGCGTACAAGAAGGACCAGAAGAACGCCTCCTCCTTCACCGTGCTGGGTGGCCGCGTCACCGCAGGCCTGGCTCTGGCGGGTGTTCTGGCGACCCTGGCGGCAATGTTCATGCTGCCCGGCTCGGGTGTTCAGGAATCCATCATGGTCGGCATCGTCTTCTTCGTGCTGATTTCTATTGGCTACGCCATCTCCTCGAAGGTTCAGGGCGGCTATGAGCGCCCCGACCTGGACGCTATGCACGCCGACGAGGACACCCGCGCGGCACAGCACTAAATAGCGTGAAAGCCTCGCGAGGCTAAAACATACAAGGCACCTACAAGGCACCGGATGGGGGAGCACCCCCGTTCGGTGCCTTTCGCTTTTGTGCCCCATTCGCCTTGGCGCCCTATTCGCTTTTGTGCCCTATACGGCGCCGTTCTGAGCGATGTGAGTGTGCCCGTAGAATAGTTAACTATTCGTACCCGTCAACGAGGCAAGAAGCCGCAGAAGTCGGGTGCGAGCACACATTGCACATCACGCCCCTAAGGCGTACTGACGGAAGGCACCTTCGTGTCCCACAACGACGATACCCGCAGCCACACTGCAGCGGGGACCGCCGGATCGCGCACCCTGAAGCGTTCTCTGTCCCACGGACAGATGACCATGATCGTGATGGGTTCCGCGCTCGGTACGGGCCTCTTCTTGGGTTCGGGCACCGCCATTGCGATGGCTGGTCCCGCGGTCATTCTCACCTACGCTATTGGTTCTGCGCTCGCTTCGGTGATTGGTGCGGCAACCGGTGAAATGGCGGTTCGCTACCCTGTCCGTGGCGGTTTCGGTACTATTGCTACCCGCTACCTGGGCCCCTTCGCGGGCTTTTTGACTCGCATCGCCTACTGGACGGCGACTGTTCTGATTGCCGGTGTTGAGCTGGTGTCGGTGGCGACCTACCTGAATTATTGGTGGCCGCAGCTGCCCCTGTGGGCTGGTATTGCCGCGTTTGGTGTGGCGCTGATTGTGCTGAACCTGACCAGCGTGAAGTCTTTCGGCATGCTGGAGTTCTTCCTGTCTTCGATTAAGGTCATTTCGATTGTTGCCTTCCTGCTGGTGGGTCTGTGCCTGATTTTCTTCGGCCTGCCCGGTCACGCCGCGGTGGGTACCGCAAACCTCTTCAACGACGGCGGGTTCATGCCCAACGGCCCGCAGTCGGTGTGGCTGTCGCTGGCTGTTGTGATGTTCTCCTTCGGCGGTATTGAGATGATCTCGATCTCTGCTGCGGAGGCGAAGGACCCCTCCCGTTCGGTGCGTTCCTCGGCGAAGGCGATGATGATTCGCCTGGCGACCTTCTACGTGCTGGCGGTGCTGATTGTTGTGGCTGTTATTCCGTGGCGTTCGGCGTCTGGCCTGGGCGATGCGGTGGACGCTTCCCCGTTCGTTCTGGTCTTTGAGCAGCTGGGTGTGCACGGCGTGGCGCACTTCGTGAACTTTGTGGTGCTGATTGCGGCGCTGTCGAGTGCGAACGCGAACCTGTACGCGGGTGCGCGTCTGCTGCACTCCCTGGCGGCTGATGGCATGGCGCCTCGCCAGCTGGCTCAGGTGAACCGCGCTGGCGTTCCGGCTCGTGCGGTATGGCTGTCGACCAGCGGCATGGTAATCGCTATTCTGCTGGCCCTGTACAGCCCGAAGGAAGCGTTCCTCTCCATGATTTTCGTGATTATGGTGTGCGCGTTGACCGTGTGGGTTCTGATTCTGTTCGCCTACATCGTGTACAAGCGTGTTGAGCCGGCAACGGGCGGTTTCCGCCTGTGGGGTGGCCAGTTCACTGCCGCGGTCGGCGTTCTGCTGCTCTTCGCGGTGTGGGTTGCGCTCTTCATGGTGCGCGGTTCCATGGTTCCGGCAATTGTGGGCGTGGGCTACTTTGTGGTGCTGAGCCTGCTGTACTTTGCTCGTATTCGCCACACTCACGTGATTGATGAGCAGACCTTCGTGGAGGCTCAGCAGGCAACTGCCGAGTACGACGCCATGAAGTACGACGCTGATCATGCCCTGGAGACTGCGGCAAAGCTGGGCCGTTAAGGTTCTGCGGCTCCTCGGAGGGCCGTGTTGGGGTCTGCAGAGACTCCAAGAAGGTAATAAACGAAAAATACGGAAAATTTCTGGGATTCCTCGTAATAAAACCGTAAAAATACCGTTGGTCCTCAGGGCGGGTCTATCATAGACAGTGAACCGTATGATCTTGTATGCGTTCAAATGTCTGTGTGTTGGATGAGGCTCGAAAGCATCGTAGCTTTCGAGCCTCATCGCTTTAACTACCAAATATATTTCTAGCCCCCGAATCATCATCAGCTGATTCATTTGCGGTACCTTGCAGATTCGTACGAAGAGCCCCTCAAAGCGGCGGGGGAGTAGAGTTAAACCATGCAAAGCCACGAAAAGAACCGCGAAGACACCCCCGAAAAGACCTCTGAAAAGACCTCCGCCACTGAAGCCGGTACCACTGAACTGCTGGTGCACGTACCCGCCCGCTGGGGCGATATGGACGCCTACGGGCACGTCAACAACGTTGCCATCCTCTCGGTCATGGAAGAAGCCCGCGTGGCGCTCTTCGGCCCGCCGCCGTCCTCCGGGCAGAAGCCTACCGTGGCGCCGCAGCCTCCGATTCCGCTTTTTGACCTAGTTGCCGAGGGCGTGCAGGCACTCATTGCCGAGCATGGCATCCGCTACCTGGCTCAGCTGCCCTACACCGGCGAGCCCGTGCCGGTGCGCCTGAGCGTGGAGAAGGTCAGCGCCGCATCCGTGCGTATTGGCTACTCGATTCTCTCCCCGGTGGACGGCCGCGAATGCGTGCGCGCCTTTACCGTGCTGGCGTTCTGGGATTCGGTTGTGGGGCGTTTGACCCGTCTGAGCCCCGAGCAGCGTGAGCTGTTGAGCTCCTACCTGCCGCAGAAGTAGGGGTAGATACCGGCGCTCCGCTGTAATAAACCGGTCTTGAACGGGGTTAAGCGTATGCTTTAAATACCTTCTGCAAAGGGTGCAAAAGGTTCATTCCCGGGAGAGATAACAATGCCGTTTCACCACACTCAGGCAGGCTCCGTCGGCTGGGGTCGCCGCACGATGCGCGCCACCGGATGCGCCGCCGCCCTTCTCCTCGCCCTGACCGGCTGCTTTGGCGGTTCTCAGAGCGAAAACTCCTCGTCGACCCCCAGCCCCTCCAACACGGCTAACCACTCGAAGTACCCGCTCCCTTCCTCCACGGCGTCGCCAACGAAGAAGACCGAGCCGACCGTCACCGAGACCCGGGTGTCAGCCCCCGCAGAGAGCGCCGAGGCGAAGGCATCCGAATCCTCGGCACCCGCTGAAGCGAAGGAAACGGCGGCGGTCGCAAACCCCACTGCCGCTGCGACACCCCGCGCACCCGAAAAGGTGGAGGTTGAACGCGCCTCCGCCGGCGAGCGCTGCGGACACATCGGACGCAAGGGCTACCTGAAGACCGGTGCGGAAATCATGGTGCTGCGCGGTACCGTGGACTGCGCCCACGCCCTGGACGTGCTGACCGAGTACATCACCACCCCGCGTGCCGACGACAACCTGACCGAGCACCAGGTTGCGAAGGTTCAGGACGCCACCTGCTACTGGAACCCGCAGTACGCGATGGCTGAGAACCGTCGCGAGGATCGCGGCGCCCCCGAGTGCACTATCGGTGAGGATGTCGCCTTTGTGGCTCGTCTGGAAAACCCGGACGCTTCCCCGATTCCCTTCCTCATGGAGCCCTCCTACTACGATTCCGGTGCCGGCTACTACCGTTTCAAGAGCGATGACGAGCGCACCCTCTGCGAGCTGAACCCCGCGGACGGAACCCTGGTGTGCGAGCGCCGCACCGGCGAGCAGACCGGTGACGGTAACGGTGCGGTCGGTCGTACTTTTGCCGGTCCGGTGGAGGTGACTCGCATGAACTTCCTGACCGGTGCTAGCGAGGTGAATACCGTGAATGAGTCCTCGGCTCTGCACGCGGAAACCACCACCGCAAACACGAAGATGATGCACACCTGGGATGTGGTGACTGTGCCCGCTGCTGACGGTAATCAGCTGACCTGCTTCGGCGAGATTGAGACTGGCTCGATTAGCTGCCATGACGGAAACGGGCACACTATTCTGGTGCGTGGCAGGCACGAAGGCTAAGCGCCCGCGCCAGAGTCAATGAGTGGTGAATAGCTCATGAGGGGTTCCCCGCGATGCCGGGGAGCCCCTCCTATTGCATTCTTCCCGATACGCCCCCATCTCGTTATACCCAGGGGGAGGGGCACCTTGCGGGCTCCTAAGACGCCGTATAGCTAGCTCACAGGTAGCGTCTTTAGAATACTGTTGAGGAACCCGAACCAATGACGCAGAAAGGTCACCATGCATCCGGCACAGAAGCACTCTACCCAGACTTCTACCCAGGCTCGTTCTACTCAGACTCGTTCTACTACGCTCGGCACCGCGAAGCGCTACAGCCCTGTAGCATTGGGCGCTACGCTCCTGCTGGCGCTGTCGGCATGCTCCGGAGGCGCCACTACCGCCTCCCCGAGCGCCACCGCAACCCCTAGCCCCAGCGCTACGAGCGCGAAGGCGACCGCCAGCCCCACCCGCACCGCAACGGTCACTGAAAGCACCCCGACAGCCGGTACTGTGCACACCCCCATCGCGGCGGCTACCGTGAGCCCCGGAACCATCACGACCGCAAGCCCCACGGCGACCGTGCAGGCGAGCGCGGCGGCGAGCGCCTCCGCATCGGCTAAGGCGAATACTTCGGCGAGCGCTGTGGCGAAGGCGTCGAGCACTGCGAGCCTGTCCAGCTCGGATGTTCAGTCTGCGGGCGGTAGCTGCGGCAGCATGGACGCTACCGGCTACCTGAAGCACAACGCTACGGTTCAGGTGACCTCGGGTGCGGTGGATTGCCTGTTTGCGCGTGAGCTGATCCGCCAGTTTGTGGTGCAGAACCCCGCCGAGGTGACCGATAAGGCGAATGGTGAGCGTACCGTCATGTCGGCGCGCTGCTACTGGAAGCCGGGTGACGGCGCGGATCGTGCGACCCCCGAGTGCGTGTCCCTGGATGGTGGCAGCACCGTCATTACCGTGAAGCTGACCAACTAGTTCACGGCTCACACTCCACAGGCACAGGTCTTAAACACAAGCGCCGCGTTGACGAGTCATTCGTCAACGCGGCGCTTGTGTGTTTCGAAGCTACCTCAGGCCGCTGGCGCGGCGGCGAGTGCTGCGCGGCGGGTTTTAGAGCTCTCCGCGTGCACGGGCGGCGAGCACGTCATCCAGGCGGGCGAAGGTTGAACGCCAGGTGGTGCGCACCTCCTCGTGGACCGAGGCGGGCATGGGACCAATCTCAATGACGATGCGGGTACCGGATCCCACGCCGTCGGCGGTAATCACGGTTTCGGGGAAGAAACGGTGACGCTGGTACACCAGCACGCTACCGGGGTTGCCCAGGTGGTCGGGCAGCTGCTCGGCGTATTCGAGCTCCTTGAACGGTTCAATGCTCAAAAAGCGGCTCTGCAGAATGCAGGACACCGAGGGGTCAACCTCGTTAATCATGGACAGGCGTTGCAGGCCGCCGACGACGGGCTCCACGACAACGTCGGTGGGGCGCACGTGCCAGCCGGCGGGGCCGTACCAGCGGACCAGCAGTTCGGGGTCCAGGTAGGCGCCGAAGACGTCCTCGACCGGGGCTGCGATCTCGTGGTCGAAGACGAGAAGCTCCTCATCGGGAACATGAGTGATGCTCATAGGGTTCTCCTTAAACGGGTTGAAGAGCGGGTTTAGGGCTTCTTACCGGAGTAGTAGTTGCCGAGGAACTCGTCACGGTACTCGAAGTAGGTGCCGTCCTTGATGGCTTCGCGGGCGTCGTCCACCATGCGCACGATGAAACGCTCATTGTGGATGGAGGCGAGGGTCGCCGCCAGGCGCTCGTCCGCCTTGAAGAGGTGACGCAGGTAGGCGCGGGTGTAGTGGGTGCAGGTGTAGCAATCGCAGCCCTCGTAGATGGGCGAGAAGTCCGCCTTGAAGCGCGCGTTGGTGATGTTGTAGCGGCCGGTGGGGGAGTAGACGGCGGCGTTGCGTGCCACGCGGGTGGGGGAGACGCAATCGAAGGTGTCTACACCGTTTTCGATGCCGACGAAGATGTCGTCGGGTTCGGAGATGCCGAGCAGGTGGCGGGGCTTGGACTCGGGCAGCTCTTCGGCGCACCAGCGCACGATGGTGCCGAGGTTTTCCTTCTCGAGCGCACCACCGATGCCGAAGCCGTCGAAGGGCATGGAGCCGAGGTCCTGGCATGCCTTGCGGCGCAGGTCCTCGTACTGTGCACCCTGAATGACGCCGAACAGCGCCTGGTAGGGCTTGCCCACGCGCTCAGCGGTCAGGCGCTGGTGCTCAGCGATGCAGCGCAGCGCCCACAGGCGGGTGCGTTCGAGCGCCTCCTCCTGGTAGCCGCGGGAGTTGTAGAGGGTGGTCAGCTCGTCGAAGGCGAACATGACGTCGGCACCGATCTGGTGCTGAACCTGCATGGACACCTCGGGGGTGAAGCGGTGGATCGAGCCGTCAATATGCGACTTGAAGTTCACGCCGTCGTCGTCAATGTGGGCGAGGCGTTCCTTTCCCTTTGCTACGTCGTCGTCACCGAGGGGGCGGCCGTCGGCGCCCTTAGCGTCCGCGACGGTGCCCATGTCGATCACCTTCTTGAAGCCGGAGCCCAGGCTCATGACCTGGAAGCCGCCGGAGTCGGTGAAGGTCGGGCCGTCCCAGTTCATGAAGGCGCCCAGGCCGCCTGCCGCGTCGAGGATTTCGGGGCCGGGCTGCAGGTACAGGTGGTAGGCGTTGGAGAGCAGAGCCTGAGCGCCGAGCTCCTTCATGGATTCGGGCAGGACCGCCTTGACGGTTGCCTTGGTGCCCACGGGGGTGAAGGCGGGGGTCTGGATCTGTCCGTGCGGGGTGGTGATGACACCGGTGCGTCCGCGGAACTGTCCGCCGTTGGCTTCTACACGTTCAGCGCTGGGGGAGGCGGTGTCCGCCAGGCGGCTGGTGATGGTGAAGCCAAAGTCCTCGGTGGGGAAAGAGTTATCTAGAACGCTCATTCTTCTCTCGATTGTTTGCTTTCCGTCTGAATGTCTACACCCTAGCCTACCGGAAAACCCCGCCTCTCTTGCCGGAGGCGGGGTTTGCGCGGGTACTATTAGGCGTGGCTCGGGCTACCTAGCCTTAGCCAGTGAAGTTAGCCGGTGAAGCTAGCCAGCGCAGTTAGCCGGCGAAGTCGCCGAGCATATCCACGGTCGGCACGAAGAAGAGGGTGCCGGTCACCGCGGTGCTGAAATCCAGCAGGCGGTCGTAGTTGGCGCCATCCACTCCCATGAACATGTTCATGAGCATCTTCCGAACGGTCGAGAAGGTGCTGGCGTAGCAGATGAAGTAGGTGCCCAGCTCGTTGTTACCCACGGTGCCGAAGGGCATGTTGTCGCGAATAACCTTGAAGTCGTCACCGATATTGGCAAGAGCGGAGTGCGAGTTGGCGGGCTTCTCATCCTCGCTCATCTCGATGTCGTCGTGCTTGGAGCGGCCAATAACCTTCTCCTGCTCGGAGACGGGCAGGGCGTTCCACGCGGTCATGTCGTGGATGTACTTCTGCACGAACTGGTAGCTGCCGCCCTTGTACGCGGGGTCATCGTCGCCGATGAGGCCGAAGTATTCGCGTGCCGCGGGGGTCTGCGGGTTCTCGGTGCCGTCCACAAAACCGATGATGGAGCGGCCGTCCCAGTAGCGGAAGCCGTGCACCTCCTCCAGCACCTCAGCAATATCGCGCAGAGCCGCAGTAATAGCGGACGCCATATCGTAGGCGACCGACGGCTGAGTCGCGCGGATGTGGAAGTGCAGATCACCGGGAGTGGACACCGCGGTGTGCTTGGGGCCCCTAATCTCCTCGAACTCCACGAGCTCCTGCGGCAGCGGCTTAGGCAGATCCAGGGTCAGCCACGCGCTGTGGCTGATGCCCAGCACAATGCTGGCGTTCTCGGGCGAGTAGCGGTTCGCGGCGGTGTGGTTGAGGTTAATGACGAGTCCGCAGAGGTTCTGGAACCCCTCAACGAGCGCATCCTGAGAGATGCCTTCCTTGAACTTCCAGACCATGAAAATGGTGTTAGCGTTCGGGCTGGCAGTGACCTGTTGTGATTCTGAAGCAAGCATAAAATCCACCGTACGCCCGTGTGCACACCCCTGCAATGAATCTAGCCCTAACCTTCTGCACTAGCCCTGATCTTCTGCATTGGCCCTAACCTTCAGCCCTGGACGGAGAAGATGAGGGCTGGGGCAAAGGACCGTAGGGTTTTAGAGGCCGTGCTTTAGAAAGAGTGCTTTAGAAACCGTGGGCGGCGAGGTCACGCGCATGTGCCAGGCGTGCCGCCGTCTCGAAAATAGTCCACGCCTGCACCTGAGTGGACAGCTCCACCGGCGCACCGGGCTTCACAACCTTGCTCATCGGCTCGGTGAACCGCGGGGAGAACTGCACGAGCGCCTTACCGCGAATCTCATTCGGGTCAATGCCGTACTCGTTCATCGGCAGGTTGGGGTCGAACTCGCGGCGGCCCTCCCACAGGGCGCGTGCGGTCGAGTACACCAGGTTCGAGGCGAGCGCTCGCGCCTCATCGCTGAGCAGCGGTGAGGACGCCGCCATGCCCAGGTAGCGCACGAGAATGCCGGTGAACAGGCCGCCGTCGCCGTTGCCGTGCGAGATGAGGATGCGGCGGCGCGCACCGGAGAGGAACTCCACCTCTTCGGTCATGTGCTTGACGATGCCGACGATGAGGCGCTCGGCGCGTTCTGCGGGGTCCACTTCGCAGGGCACACCGGATGCGGCGAGGCTCAGCAGAGCACCCAGGGCGGTTCCCTGGTTGTAGGTGAATTCGCCGCGTTCGTATTCGTACTCGTCGCCGCGCACGTTCACGCCGTCAATATAGAGCGAACGTTCTGCATCCCAGAGGGTTTCGTTCATCCAGTCCATGAGCGCGGCGGCAGTCTTCGGGTCGCCCGCACGCACATACGCCAGAGCGGTCGGTGCGGTCGCCGCAGCATTCACAAAATCACGCTTGGACTTGCGCCAACTCATGCCGCCCACCGGGGAAATACCCTTTGCCAGTTGCTCGAAGAGAGCCGCGCCAGCATCCTGAGCGGCAACATCATTCGCGCCGGTCAGCTCAATGCAGAAAGAGTTCATGCGGCCCACCGCGAGGGTCAGCCACGCCATATCGTCAAAATAATCGTTCGCGAAGCGGCCGTAATTACGCACGTTAATGCCGCGCAACAGCGCGCGGGCGCGGTGCAGCTCTTCCTGGGCAGCAGTAATATCACCCTCACGCAGGTGACGCTGACCGGCATCAATCACACAGTCCAGCAGGTGCGCCTGCCACCAGTAATGCCAAACGTTCAGGCGCTGGCTCAGCGGGCGCGGATCGGGCACCTGCACCGAACCGATGAGGGCGCCGGGCACGCCGAGGATGCGATGCACAAAGGTATCGGTGACGCTGACGGCTGCGGCAGCGGCATGCGAGGAGGTGCGCTGGGCGTACTCGCTAATCGACTCCAGAGACTGCTCGTTGTGGGAAGACGGCTGGGAATTCATGGACCCTCTGTAGTTGCGGTGAAGTATTACGTCTGAAATTATCCCACTTTTTGCCCTCTGAGCGCCCGGATGCTGTGGGCGGGCTCTCGGGCGTGATCCCTTTTCGAGAGCCCGCCGAGAAGATGCACCGCAGGGAACGGAGTGAACGCCACTCAAAAACCGGTTAGGCGGCGGCAGCCAGCGAACGCCCGCTGTACAGGTCCACCCGCTCGCCGGTGATGGGGTGCTCAAAGTGCAGGCTGTACGCCAGCAACTGTAGCGGGTACTCCGGGCGGTCTGGGGCGTCGGGTAGCACCCGCGGGTAGAGAACATCGCCCAGAATGGGCGAACCCAAAAGGTTCAGGTGCGCCCGCAGCTGGTGGGTCTTGCCGGTATGAGGCGCCAAATCATAGAGCGCCCATTCTTGTTTTTTCCATTCTCGTTTTTCGTTGGGGTTTGGCTCGGCACGCCAGCCCTCAACCGCCCGCGCACTCGGGGTGAAAGTCCGCAAAATCTTCACGGTCGTCAGCGTATTCGGCTCCACACCCTGCGCCGCGCACTGCTCCTCAGATAGCTGCTGAACCTGCAGCTGATCACGAATCTTCTGAATATGCGAACGCACCTGCAGACCCTCCGCACTCAACGCCCGCTCGGTGGCGGCAGGGTCGGCGGGAACCGGCGCCACGGCGCGGTAGGTCTTCGACACCTGACGGTGCTGAAACATCATCTGGAAAGGGCGGCGCGCCTCCACAGTCTTAGCAAAAAGCAGCACGCCCGCGGTCGGGCGATCCAGACGGTGAATCGGAATCAGCAGCGGGTTCTGCTCACGCACCCGCAGCTTCGTCAGCGCGGTCTGCGCAATATAGGAACCGCGCGGGGTGGTCGGCAGAAAATGCGGCTTATCAATCGCCAGCACGTGCTCATCCTCGTAGAGCACCGGCATGTCGGAGGGTAGCTGCGGCTCATCGGCAAGCTCACGGAAGTACCAGATGCGCTCGCCCGGCATGTACGGGCTATCGCTGGTCAGAATCGTGCCGTCGTCCAGGCGCACCTCACCGGTGTCGAAGCGGGCGTGAATAATCTGCGGGTCGTTCGGGTAGAAGCGCGCAATCAGATAATCCGCAATGGTTGCCGGGGCGGTGTTGTTCGGGGTGAGCTCGGCGGGGAGCTCCTCCACAAGCGGCAGGATCAGCTGAATCGGATCGATACCGTTCTTCTGAGCCAGCGGAGGGGTCAGCAGGCGGCGATGCGTGCGGCGTGCCGGCTTCGCCTGATAGGCGGCGCCGGACTGTACTCCCTGCTGCGTATCGGGTTGAGGGCTGGGCTCTGAGCTGGGCTGAGAGCTGGACTGCGGGCGTGCGGTGTTCTGTGCGGGCATGGCTCTACTCTACCTTTTGGGAGTTTCAGGAGGGGCTGATTCGGCGACGACCCGGGTGCGCTAGGCTAAGTTGCCTGCGAGTGGAAATATTACCGTGGGTTTGGGCGTGGGGTTGCGGAATGCAGTTTTGTCTGACACTCATGAATGTTTGTGTGAATGCGTGGAACAAAAAACGAAAACTTCACAAATTTTTGAAATTATTGGACATTTAATTTAAAAAAACTGCATTAATTTTACAAAAAACAGCGTTTATGTGCGGTATTTTCGAAAGTTCTGTCAAATCAGAAACTAATAACCCTCAATTTAGCCCCTGTGGTTTTTCTAAGTATAAAAGATGTGAAGCAAATAAATACCTGCTAACCTGAGCATCCTACGTCATAAACGCCTTAATAAAGGCTGAAAGTAGCCTTAAAGCGGTACGATTAAGACACAGAAGTTCGATATTTCGAACGAAGGGGTCGAAATGGGACAGAAACAGCGCAAGGGCGCAGAGAGTAAAGGAACACCCCCAATTACGGCGGTGCAATCAGACAATTCCAAAGCACCGGAAAATGCGATAGGAGAGGTTATGGAACATTCACAAAAGAATGCGGAGCCTCGCACCGGTGCCCTGCGCATGGAACCGCACGAACGCGAAGAGCAAATTCTGAAAATTGCTGCAGAACATTTCGCTCGACGCGGCGTACTCGGCGCCTCCATGAGCGCTATCGCCCGCGATGCAGGCATTACCCGCGCCCTGCTCTACCACTACTTCCCCGGCAAGGACTCCCTGGCGGCAGCCGTCACCCGACGCGAAGCCAACGCAGTCCTCGAAGCGCTCGGCGAGCACCACGAAAACCCCGAGGAAGCACTCCGCAGGGCGTTGCGCACCTACTTCCTCGTCGTAGCCGGTGTCCCCACCCCCGGTGGGGAGGACTTCCCGAACAATCCCACCGACTACCTCGAATGGATGCTTGAACGCACCGGCATGCCGATTAATGATCGCACCCGCGTCATCCTCGGAGGCTGGTTGCAGCTCGTCGACTACTTCGCCCTGCACGTCGTGCAGCTCAACCCCCGCGATCAGCGCACCGTTCGCTCCCGCGGGCTCGGGCTCGAAGAAGCCATCGACCTGTGCCTGGGTGCCGTGGACACCCTCACCGGTGGCTACTAACCGCCCCAACAGGTCAACGTAGGACTTCCCGCTCCGATGTTTGGTTATGTGCTCCACGGCAAAGGCGACGTGGACATCCGGGCGGTTATTCCTCCGTCGCGCCGCTTGCGACGTGGCGGACTCCGGGAACACCACCCGGTTCGTGAGTAGGGAAACATAATGCCCCGTACCCCCTTCCGTGAGGGTGCGGGGCATTATGATGCTCAGGTTGAGATTGAAGAAAATAATTTAACCTGAGGCTAAGCTTGAGGATCTGCTTGCGTTAAATGGAACGGCGCAGCGACAACCCACGAACCGTCGCGTAGAAACCCTGTGCCTGCAGTGCGGCACGCAGCGCCTCCACCGGATGCACCACAGCCTCGCCGGTGGAGGGATTCAGCGTGTGGGTGCCCAGCGTGTGAGTGCCCAAAAGCTCCACATCGTTGACCTTCTCCACCGAAATCTTCTCCGCACCACCGGCGGATACCAGGCGCGCCAGGGCGGGGGCTGCCGCCTCCAGAAGCACCGGGTCGGTGGTGAAAGCCAGCAGGGTCTTCGCGCCGCGCTCCACGTACAGCACCGGGGCGCCGTCCACCAGCACCACGCAGGCGCCCGCCTTGCGTGCCGGGCGGTGCTTGACCACTCCCACACCCTCGCCCGCAAAGGAGGGAATCGCGGGCCAGCTCAGCGCCGCACCGTACGGGTTCGCCGGGTCGGTCGCCGCCAATAGCGTCACCGTGAACGTGCCGTACACCTGTTCCGTGTTGGTGCGCTGCGGGGTGTAGGCGCTCGCACCAAAACCCTGTGTCGCACCAAAACCCTGTGGACCTGCGGGAATACTGAGGTTATCGGCGGTAGAACGCAGCAGGTCCACCGTTGCGGGGGCGGCGAACTGCGCCGCACCCAAACCCTCAATAAAGTAGCCGCGACGCACCAGCGCACGATCCTCCGCCGCCGAATAAATCCGGTACAGCTGCGAGAACCCGCGGGCAGAATCCTCCACCTGCAGGCACCCGCGAGTCAGCACACCGTAGCGGTCCAGCAGCAGGTCGGCGTGTGCGAGCGCCGCAACCGTCGCCTCCACCGGCTCCTGCAACAGCGTGTCCACGCGCGAGAAGCGGCCGCTATCCTGCGGGGCAATAGTGGGGGCGGCCGCATGGAACCCGCCGCGAAGGGAGCTACCGCGCAGGGAACGCAAGCCCCGCCCGGCGACAGGAGCAGAGTAGCCGCCGGAACCATAGCCGTCAGCACTGTAACCACCCGCTATGCCGTTACCCATGGAGGCGCGCGCCGCCGCAATACGACCCGCCCCGCGGCGACCCACCCGCGACAGGCGCGCAGGGGTGGCCGGGGTCGGATGCGCACTGCGGACACCGGCAAGCATCGCCCGAACGGGCGCAAAACTATCGTTCGTCACCGCACCGGCCCACACCAGGCGCCACAGCGCCGCCGAAACTTGCGCCGCATCCGGGAAAGTCACCACCTGACCGGCAGGTGCCGCCGCGCTCATCAGCTGCGCCACCCGCTCACGCAGCGCCGGCACGAACAGGCCGCCGTGAGCCAGCGCCTCATAGATGGCATGCTCGAGCGTGCCCGGGGTTTGTAGTGCCTCCCAGAGTTCCGGGTTCTCAGCGCGTAGCAGCTGCTCCGGGTAGTCCTCGCCCAGAGTCAGTGAAGAACTCTCGCTCAAATGCAGGCGAATCCAGCCGTCAGACTTCTGCGCGCTACCGCCGCCGAGCTGCCCGGCGCCGGTGAAGAACACCCTGCCGCTTGCCATCAGCTCGTCCAGCATGTGCGGCTGGTAGCCGGGCACGCGTGCCGGGAGGATCAGCGTCTCCAGCGCGGAAGCCGGTACGCGCACACCCGCCAGCTGGTCGATGGCGGTGAGCAAATCCTCCGTGGCGGAGGCGGAGTCCTGACCCGCATGAGTGGTGCCGTTTTCTGCCGCCGGGTTGGGTGTCGCTGTGCCGAGGGGTGCCACCCTCTCGCCCACCACCGTGGCGGCGCGGCGGGAGGGCATGAACGCACCGTAGGCGCTCGCCTCCGGCAGGGTCTGCGCAACCCGCACGGATAAAGAACGAACGTTCTGCCATGAGGGCAGGAAAACGCCATAGACCTGCGCCGATACCGGCTCAATCTCCTCACGCAACGCCGCCAGGGAACGGGCGCGAATCGTGCGCAAAACCTGCGCATCCACCCACTCAACACCGGCAGACCCCAAAGCACGCAGCACCTCGGGCAGGAACTCGCCGGAGCTCAGGCGGCGCTGCTGCTGAAGACGCTGCAACACCGGAGTCAGCACGCCCACACCCACCGGGGTTAGGCGCGAAAAATGCTCCGCCGCCTGCTGCGCTGTGAAGGGAATATGGGTGCGCGCATAGCGAGAAACCAGGTCCTCCAAAGGCTCCGCGACCGGCTCCAAAAGGGCAGTGGGAAGCGCCGCGGCGGGCATAATGCCCAGCCCATCGCGCAGGCGCGCGGCATCCTCAACCACCGCATAGTACAGCTGCGGCTCGGTGGAATCGTCGGCAGCACCCATGAACGAGAACGCGCGGCGCGAGCGCACCAGCTCCTCCGCCAGAGCACGCGCCTGATCCGTGCTGGCGTGCGCGCCGTACTCCTCGCCGTAGTGTTCAGAGTCCTTGTTTTCAGAGTCCTCGGCGCCGCTAAAATCTCCCGCGCCGAAATCTTGAGAACCGTGGGCCGCAGATTCAGCCCGCAAACGCAGACTCAACTCTCGGGCGCTCAACGGACCCAGCTGACGCAGTAAATCTGCCACGCCCTCCACGCCGAAGGCGCGGTAACGCTCACCCGTGCGCTGCAGACGCTGCTGAGTCTGTACCAGAACCG
>ENA-OWLM01000075-OWLM01000075.1-metagenome-genome-assembly--contig:-NODE-75-length-35463-cov-7.250311_pt1 | contig 35463 bp, 21 predicted proteins | sample MGYA00245349_ERZ651102 | MGnify/ENA primary metagenome ERZ651102 (study PRJEB26857, sample SAMEA4031759) | metagenome | biome: human; feature: oral; material: saliva | place: Philippines | collected 2014 | study... | reverse complement strand
GGGTTTTTTCCAAGTTTACGATATGGATTTTGTTGCGCGCACCGAAAATGTATTGAGCCATTTTCGGGTTCCAGAAACGGGTTTGGTGACCGAAGTGAACACCGGCTTCAATCATCTGACGCATAGTAATTTGAGACATGTTATTTCCTTGAAAGGGTTAAAGAGCACACATTCAATCGCATAGAACTTGATAGGCGGCGCCTATTGTCAAGCACCCTTCGGCGAAAGTGGGCATAAGTTTTAAAAAATAAAAGAGTGTTTCCGAAATGGAAAACTGACGGATTATAGCGGATAAGAGGCCGTCTGAAAAGGGATTTTATACCTTTCCGTCCTGTTTTTCATCCGCCTGTACCGCCTTTTGGCGGGCCGCTTCAAACTCCGCCTGCTCCTGCCGTTTCATCAGGCGGTTGCGGCGGCGGATGGTCACGACGAAGACCGTGAACACGGTGGGCAACACTGCCCAAAAAACCAAATAAATCAACGCGCGCGCAATACTCGGCTGCGCGGCGGAAAACATCACGGCAACAAAAAGATAGCCGATGGCGACAATGTGCCACATCGTGTGCGTCCTGTTTGAATGTTAACAAAATCGTTATAATCGCAACATTCTACCGCAATCCCGAAAGGCCGTCTGAAAATGAGGAATCCCGACAAATCGGCATTACGCAAACAGTTCCGCCGCGCACGCGCCCAAATGAGCGCCGACGAGCGAAACGCCGCCACCGAAACCATCAACCGCCTGCTCAAGCCCTACATCAAAAAAGGACGGAAAATCGGCGTGTATTGGCCGATGGGCAAGGAATTGCGATTGGACGGCTTTGTCCGTGCCGCACAAAAACGCGGCGCAAAACTCTACCTGCCCTATATCGAACCGAACACGCGGCGGATGTGGTTCACCCCCTACCCTGCCGACGGTGCCAAACAAGAACGCAAACGCGGCCGCGCCAAATTGAGCGTCCCCCAATTTACCGGCAAAAAAATCCGCGTCCACCAACTCAGCCTGCTGCTGGTCCCCATCGTCGGCATCGACAAACGCGGCTACCGCCTCGGACAAGCCGGCGGCTATTACGACGCCACCCTCTCCGCCATGAAATACCGCCTGCAAACCCAAACCCTGGGCGTAGGCTTCGGCTGCCAACTGACCGACACACTGCCGACCGAACCCCACGACATCCCCCTAAACGGCTTTGTCTCCGAGCTTGGCGTATTGAAATTCAGACGGCCCTGAAGGCTGATTACGGCAATTTGAATATTCGCCTTATCAAGGCCGTAAATCAACCAACTGTTAAAGGATTTCCAAAACTGTTCAGACAGTTTTGTTTTGAAAAACCAGTTTATGTATATGATAACGGTTGCCTTGCCAAATATAATAATTAAATAATAAAAAATACCTGAAAATATAAAAACCGCCCTTTCAGGCGGTCTTTATAAGAATTTCAAAATTATCAATTTCTTTAAATAGTTAGAAATATTCCCATTTTAAACCTGAAACGTCGAACTTGAACTGGCGCGCCCCTGCTTGGAAAAATTCAACCTCAATTATAGCCTTTTTCGACTTTTTCAAGTTTTTTGTAAAATTAGTTACGGATTTACTGCCATTGATAAAGATAATGTCATGATTTCCCGAATCGGATCCAACCATATTAAAAGTCTGAATATCCCCATCATCAAACTTAACTTTCATTTTACAACCAAGTCCGCATGTAAACTGCCCTTTTGAAATTCCAATAATTACATCATTTCCATATTCCGGATTTTTCCGAATTGTGATTTCTAACTTTGAACCACCGTTATATGGGAAATCAAATTCTGTAGTGTTTTCTGATTGAATGCTAGCCCAATGAGAAGTTTGATTTCTCATTTCATCTTTATTTTCTCCATAATTCCAATTTGATTGTTCTTTCTCAACTTTAGCATCTGTAGTATTTTCCCCATTGGAAACTGATTCCTTCTGCACGGCAGTATTACCTTGCTGACTACCCTTTCCTTGCTGATTGTTATTGACTTGATGACTATTACCAGCAAAAAGACCAATTACAAATAAACCGCCTAAAGCAATAGCGACCCATTTCAATATTTTTTTCATTTGTTAAATTCCTAAAATGTTAACCAACATTAAGCATTATAAAAAATTTTTTAAAATTCGTCATATTTTTTATATGACAACTTAACCTAATAAGTAATTATTTTCTTTATGGCTCAGTCAGTAAAGCAGCGCATTCATAACGCAAAGGTCGGGGTGGCGATTCCCTTCTCTAGCCCCAGGTTTGATAAAAAGGCCGTCTGAAACCTGATTTTCAGTTTCAGACGGCCTTTATTCAAATTAAACCTTACTTGGCATCTTTGAACCCGCGTTTCAAATGCACCATCAGCAATGCGACGGCGGCAGGTGTGACGCCGGAAATGCGGCTGGCTTGGCCGACGGTTTCGGGTTTGTGCTGGTTGAGCTTTTGCTGCACTTCTGCCGACAAACCTTTGACTTTGCTGTAATCGATATCCTCGGGCAGCTTTAAGGTTTCGATGTCGCGGCGGCTGTCGATTTCTTCGTTTTGGCGGTCGATATAGCCTTGGTATTTGACTTGGATTTCGACTTGTTCGACCACTTCGGCAGACAGGTTTTCAGACGACCTTGCGCCTTCGAGCGTCATCAGTGCGGCGTAGTCGAGGTTCGGGCGTAAAAAATATACACTAGCTAGTGCAGTAGCACTTTCTGTAATTGTTGCAGGATTTTCAACACCTGTATTTAATTCAATCACAAACACAACTTCTGTAGTTTATGCAGAGGATATTCTGGATCAAGAACAGCCAAAGAATGATTCACCTGAACCTGTAAAAGATGATAATTCACCTGTAAGTAAAAAAGGACAGCGTGTTGCTGGAAAAGTTAAAGAGAAGATCATTTCTTCTGATGTACTTCCAGATAAGGAATCCTGGGCATATCCGCAAGCTGTTATTAATGGTGGTGCTGACCTAAAATTCGTGGATGTCAATAAGCCAATTAACAATGCAGCTGTACTTATGCAATCTAAAAAGCTTGGTTTAGTTTTTAGTGGATCAGGAATGTTCGTATCACCAAACGTTTACGTGACGGTTGCACACAACTTCTTGACCGATAAAGGGGAACTTCCAGCTTTCAAATCTTTGGATTATTGGGTCGGATCCAACTCCGAGCGAAAAATTGCCCCAACATCAGGTATCAGTAAACCAATTTCTTTGAATAAGGTTCATTTCTTCAATCAAAAGGCATACGGCAACCCACCAGCTGGAGTAGAAAAACCATACTATGACTTAGCTGTGGTTGTTGTAGATGAACCGCTTATGTTCACACATCCAGGATATGATTTTAATGATTTGGTAAAATCACCTGAAGTTATGAGTAACGGAACCCCAATCAAAATTGTAGGATACCCTGGAAATCTTGATGGTATTACTGCTCCAGTTAAAAGAGGTCAGCTTTACGAACAAACATCAAACAACGTCATAAATGATAAGTTAATGCCACACTCGAACTTCTATCTCATTCCCAACACTACAGTTGGCGGTATGAGTGGATCCGGAGTTTTAAACTCAAATAACCAAGTTATGGGTGTTCACCAATTCGGCTTCCCGGATCGTGTCGGTCTTAATGGTGGTTTGATTTTCGACCAAACTCAACTTGATTTCATTAACAAGATCATCCAAGACAATAAAATCCAAGGTTGGAAAGAGCACGGTGGTAAGAAGTACTTCTTCCAAGAAGATGGTCACCTTGCAAAAAACACTGAGAAGAATATCGATGGTCGACGTTGGAAATTTGACCAGAATGGTGCAGCTACTGATATCGGTGTAGCAAAAGAAGAAAAACCGGCTGAGAAACCAGCGGAAAACAAGCCTGCTGAAAAACCAGTGGAAACTAAACCGTCTAAACCGGCTGAGAATAAACCGGCTGAAAAACCAGCAGAAAACAAGCCTGCTGAGAAACCAGTGGAAACTAAACCTTCTAAACCGGTAGAAAACAAACCAGCAGAGAAACCAGCGGAAACTAAACCGTCTAAACCGGTAGAAAACAAACCGGCTGATAAACCGGCAGAAAATAAACCGGCTGATAAACCAGTAGAAACTAAACCTTCTAAACCGGCAGAAAATAAACCAGTAGAAACAAAACCGGCAGAAAACAAACCGGCAGAAAACAAACCTGTTGATACAAATCCTGTCAAGCCATCAGAAGTTAAACCTTCTGAAACTAAACCAGTAGAAACAAAACCTTCTGATACGCCTTCAGAGAAGAAAGATACACCTTCTTCAACTGATAAAGGTAACGTCGTGACTGGAACAACAACAGAAAAACCATCTGAAAAAGATAAAGGTGATGTGACTACTGTTACTGGAACAGATAAGGGAGATAAGGCTGTAACAACTAAAGCGGAAAATCCTTCGACTGTAACAGCGGATACAAAGACTCCAACTGTTAAAGATCCAATTAAGACTGGAGCTTTTGCAGGTGTTAGCCTATTGCCTTTAGCTGGTATAGCCGGAGGTTTAGGTATTACAGGATTGGCTTATCTTTCTAAAAAACGCAAAAAATAACTAAATGGAAAAAGAACCTAACCGGGTTCTTTTTTGTTATAATTTAAGAAAAAATAAAAAAGAAAGAAGGAAAATTTAATGGTAATAAATACAAGTGAACAACTCTCGGAAACAGGAGAGATGTTAAAGGCTTTTTCTGAAGCAATTTCAGATCTTTTATCCAATAAAAATAAATTCAACACTATGATTGAAGGGTTCTTTGATCAGCACGTATCTAAAATTCGTTCTGAATTTAAAGTGTTAGATTATAACGGAGAAATTTCAAACTTCATTAAAAAAGAAATTTTGAAATTGGATGGTAAAGGAGCGAGTGGCAATTATCTTCGTGTTTCTAATGATATTTACAGAGACTTAGATAATTTCTTCGAAACTACAGATAAGAAACTAAAACCTATTGTTGATAAGCTGTTTGAAGTAAACAAACTTAAAATTGTTTGGGATTACAAACAATCTATTTTTAAAGTTGTAAGAGACGGAGAATTTCACGGATTTTACGATTTTGATGTTACAACACTGGTTACTATATCGAAAAAAGCTGCTCCTACAAACAAACGTTATGAATTAACAAAGAAGATTCTCGATTTTATGGTATGTGAGGATAAAAAGTTAGAAGAGAAAACGAAAGAGGCTCTGAATTTATTAGAGTTTAATAATTTCAAAGCAAGAGTTAAAAAGCGGGTTGTGACGATTTACGACAAAAATTCTGTTGATGTCCGTAATTTGTTTGAAAAAATTGATTTTGATGGTTTCCCTTTTGCATTTTGTTCAAAAGAAGTTGGTTGGATTTTTTCTGAGGTTGAATATATACTAGAACAACAGATTCGTGGGGCTACTCGTGAGTTGGGAATTAACAAGTCATTTTACTCAGAGGCTAATTATTCACCGATTATGAAGAAACAATCAGTTAATTTAAATTTGGTTTTAAAAGAGTTATTTTCTGATTCTAACCAATTAGGGAATCCATTTTCTAAAAATATTGCAGTAAAACGCTTTGCTTCTGATATTCCAGGATTGGAAAGTTTTAGACCTGAGCGAGATGATGTACTTCTATATTGCCGAAGATTTCTAATCGGTGATATTTCGGACGATGAGCGTAACGGCGAATCTAAATTGTCCGTGATCAAATATTTAGTGGAAGCATATTCTATCGATATTGAGGAGCTGTTAAACGATTGGGAAATCGAATTGGTTCTTCAGAAATTTGTTGAGATTGACAAGTCATATCTCTCTTTGAGGGCAGAGGAGCTCTTACTAAGATCTGTAAGAACAGCTTTCAAGAATAGCGGGGTACAAACACAAATAAACAATCCATTCTCTAACAAAAAAGCTGAAGCATTCTTTATCAAGAACAAAGAATATATCAAATCAGAACTTAAAAAGATTGACAATTCCACCATCAAGAGTCCGATTATCAGATTTGATTTTGGTGGATACAACAATTTTTTAGATTATGATTTATTGAGTCTAAAGAGTGAATTTCTTTATTATAAAAACTTTTTGGACGTTCTTGGTATTCAATACAATCCAACAATAAATATTGACACTGTGGTTTATGAAGAAAAGGATCTCAGCGATAAGAATAGAGAGGACTTAATCAAATTTTCTACTTTTACCAAGTTGCTTTTATCTGAGAAAATTATTGATAAAATCATTTTAAGTTGTAGAGTATCCTTTTATGATGGTCTTTTTCGAAAAATTTTCTCTGAGGAAGAGTTTAAATCAATTGATTTTATTAAATATCCGATTGATGATCTATCAAAATACAGTGAGTCATCCGAAAATTTAAAATTAAAAACATTGAGTTACTCTAACTTTTTAAACTTATCAAGAGATGATTACAGTTGGATCCGAGAATTGCTTAAATAAATAAAAAAGAACCTTTTGGGGTTCTTTTTATTTTAAGATTTCTGAAATCCAAGAGAGTTCGTGAGAATTTAAATACAACAATTTTTTTACAGAAAAATCAGAGACTTCCCTGTCTTTTGGATATTCAAATTCATCGTCACTAAATACTGATACTGACATCTTTTCAAGCTCATCTTCTGTAAAAATATCAGAGATGTAGGTGCTGTAAAGACTTTCAGTAGAAAAGATTTTAATTTTGCAATCAAAATCGTAGCTCAAAATCTTTTTAATTACAGAGAGAGATTTACTGATGTCATAATCAACATTTCTTGATGAACGATCCCCGTGATCCTTTAGGTAAATATTTATTTCTGGTGTTTCAATAATACCTTGCTGCTTAAAGAATAATAACAAATCCTTAAATTTATTTGACGTATCAAATATGTTGAGTGATAGATTAGAAAGACCCCTTCGTTCACCGGGACTGATAAAAAAGATTGGGGATTTAAACATTGAGTTTTTGTATTTATTTAAACTTAAAAGGTCTTGTATGTCTTTCTTGTGCTTAAACAAAAACAGCAATGAACTACTAGAATCAACAATTTTTTCTCTCGTCTCGCTCAAGACGTTTTTTGATGATAACTTTTTAAGGCCATAATCAATCATTTCGCCAGGATTCCCAAAATATTTGTATGATTTTTGAAAAATCATAGTCTCAACAAACTCTTGAATATCCTTTTTATCTACAACATCATCGACTGTTAAACATTCTGATTTGAATAAATAAACAAAATATTTTGCTAATGGTTCTTTATCAAAATTAGAAAACATTTTAACCTCATCACTATTGTAAAAAATTTGTTTGCAATAATCGGCAACATCTTTTATTGATGGCTTAAGGTGTTCAAATCCTTCGAATTTTGATAGGAAATGTTTCGCTGCAATATTTTCAGAGAGGAAATTATCGTATGGTTCATCTCCGGAAAATAAAGATTTAATGATACCAACGAAATCATATTCTTCTTTGTGGTTGGTGGCCGTTGATAAAACTTTAATCAAGTGATTCGAAAAAAGATACTCGATTTTACCAAAAACCTTATCTTTATATTCATCCGAATAAAATAATAGCGGTACGCCACCGAAACCTTGATCCAATTGGTAATCAAATTGTTTCTTTTTATATTCTTTGAAGTAAATCTTTTCAAAGGACTTGCTAATTTTATTTTTGAAGTTTGGAAAACTTAATGATTTTGTTAGCAAATCAATTTTCTTTTCCAGATCATCATCTTCGCAAATTAAATACTCAATAACGTAGGATCCAGAATTTTTGGTTCCTAAACTTAGGTTGTTTCCGGAGGCGATAAAAGATGAAATATGAAAATCATTGAATCCATCAAATTCACCCGTTTGGCGTAATTTAATTTTTGAAATATTGCAATCAAAAACAATGTTAAAGTTGTACAACTTGTTTATTTCTGTTGAGTACCAATTTTGGTAATCCAAGAATCCATAGATAGAATTTGCGTTGAGAAAACCTTCAGGTTTTTCACCAACCTTACCACCTTGTTCATATTCAAGGTGACATTTTAAAAAATTACGTGCACGATGATCGGTGTCGATATCCTGAAATCGTTTCCGAATGGGGTTGTAATATTCTACTATTAATTCACGAACAATTTTATAAAAATTCTCCTTACTGGATAATAAATCAGAAATAGCTGAGTTTATTTCTTTGATAGCAGTAATCTCTGAAGAAAAATCATCAGAACTTTTTAATACCATTTTAATCCTTCTTTCTAGACCTATAACAGAGGTCTTTTTTTCTTAAATTATATAAGATGAAATCTTATTTTATTGTTGCAGAATTAATATATAATCTGTTATAATTAAAGTAAATAAAATATCTGGAGTTAATCCAGTAGAAAGAAGGTACTGATGATTAAGTCAGAAAAGGGTGTATCTGAAGCACTTAAGAATATTAAAAAATATCAAAAAGAGCTTGAAGAATATATCCATTCAGAAAAAATCAAAGATGATCTCGGTAGATTGTTGGGCGGCTTTGTTCCTTTTGACAGTCTCATTACTTCTGCAAAACTTGCAGAAGAAGATAAAAGCTTTCTCGGCTTAAGAAAAATAATTAAAGATCTAGACAGATTGTTGATAGAAATCAACGACACAATAGAAATAATTTTACCAATTTATGAGAAAGTCGGGGATAGTAATTTTATTGCCGAGCTAAAAAGAAAAGGTTTGTTAGAAAATCTTGAAAAATTATTTTCCTTTAGAGGTAAGTCTAAATTCCAAGAATTATTCTTAGATCCAAGGTTGGGCATATTTAATGGTTATTTAGCCTATAATATCAAAAAAGGTCGGGTGTCTTTATTCTGGAATTTCGTTATGGATAACCCCTTGTTTATCAGAAATGAAGATTTTATCTTTCTTTATCAATTTGAAGAGACAAGTTTCGAAAAAGATGATTTCTTTAGAGATGATGAGTTGGGTGAACTAACACGAGTATTATTCTTCAGTATTTTTTCAGAAAAATATTTTAAAAAAGCTGTTGATATATTATTCTCTGATTTTATATTGAAAGGATACAACGATTTCCTATCTAAATTCTTGTTGCTAGATCCATCTTCAAGTGGGGATATTTACGAAGAGAATGATATTCTATTCAGTGTCCCTAATTGTTTCATTGACGAAAATCTTAAAAATTCAAAACTACTTTATTTTTTGGAAAAATTTAGACGTTTTCAATGTGATGAGTATGATGATTTTATTGAGAGTGATTTCGTAAAAAATCTTCCTCTGGAAAAAATTCAGAATTTAAGAAACTCATCGTTCACTTTATGTTATTATCGGGGAGTTTTCGATGAAGCGGATTGGTTGAAAGGTGAATTGCTGCGGAGGTTGGGGATTCCCAATTCTGGTGATAGCACTTTTGGAAATACGCCTATTTTACTAGATAATCTTAAAAGATTATCAGAATTGTACGATGATAAAAAAATCAGCAACACAATTGATGAAGCCGTTGAAGATTATTTTAAAAATAATAAAAAAATAAACTTCAAATTTGACGATGGTATCGAATCGGAGATTATTCCAAGTGAGGATGTCAAACTTCTTAAACTTGCAATCGATAATTACGTAAAATCTTTAGAAGGGAAGAAAGTTGGTTATGTTATGGACTGCTCAGACAGACTTTTTAACGTAAACACTCCTTTTACAATAGATGAAGAAGATATTTTTCAAACAATAGGGCCACTTCTAGGAAGTGTACCGAAGTACGAACTGAGGCAGGCGTATCGTGATATGTACAAACTTAACATATTTAAGACTCTTGATTACACACCAACAGATATCTTCTTATTTGTGTCCGAGTATAAGTGGGGGTCTAACTATGAAACGATCGACGCAACTTTTTATAATCTTAAGAATTTGATAAACAATAACAAGGATCTGAATTTTAAAATCTTTGTTATCGAGGATATCGTTCGCAGCTTCGACCCGAAAGATAACAGCCTTGATCTTGAATTATTCCAGAACGAAACCGGACTGAAAGAATTTCAGGTGGTGAAATCAGAAGAGGATATGTTTGATATTCTGGAAAAAGATGGTTTTGAAGAGATTATTTTTGAATAATTGAATAAAATAAAAGACCCGCTTGGGTCTTTTTTACTTGTAATTTTCTGCGCAAAAATTTTTAATTGTCAATCTCGCAAAATCAGTGGTAAAGCTGGTCATTCTTTTGGAAATATCCTTTAATTTGTTTCGGAATGTCGTTGTTCTTGTATATTCACCAACGGAAGAATATCCGGTCAATTCTGCCAATTGGATTTCTTGTTCGAATGTTCTAATAACAGAAGACTTGGTATCTGAATAAACAATGCCGCTAATCTTGTAATTTGGCAATAAATTTTTATCTTTATTCACTAAATATACAGTTGCAAAATCAATAAAGGAAGAATCTACACGATAATTAAGATTCGGAAAATACGAGTTTACAAACTTTCCTTTTAGACTTTCTGAATTTCGAATTAATTTGAGATAATGGCCGAATACGATTCGAGAATCAATGTCGATATATTCGTTACTCAATTGTTTGAGGTGTTCGTAATCGTCCAGAAAAACCTTATTTTCTTGACTGGACAAATTCAAACCTTCTCTAAATCGATTCCAAGTTTTGAAACTTTTTTCAATTGCATTATTAGGAACCTCTGAGATATACTCCAGTTCTGTTGTTTTATGTTTTTCCAAACTTTTTTCAAACTTACTCTTTAAGTGAGACACGAGTTTATCTTTTGATTTAACGTAATGAGCTAGATCGCTACCTGGGACAATTTCATTACCTACCAATTTGCTCGAAATCTTGATATCTCCAACATATAAGATTCGATCCAGAGTATGATAGAAATACCTTGAGCTATTTGAGAGATGTGGATCTTTATCTACATCTTTAAATTGTCCAACGTAAAATTTATTTGTGATAACAGAATAATAAACCGATTTGTTAAATTGATTGAATTTGGAGAGTGCCTTTTTCTTCACTTCTGTATCAAATTCAGAATTTGAAAAATCTTCCTGCATTTTATCAAGACGTTCTTTAATCATCTTAAAATATCCCAGTAAAATTTCGTATGATTCTGGATTATCAACAGCAAGGTGCTTGTTCTTGATTGCGGTCATAACGTGGCCGGTTATCTTATTATCTTTGTCTGTTTTTACTACCATTTTTAACCTTCTTTCTTGTTACATTTTATTTATATATATTATAACAAAAAAACGGGAGCTATTCAATCACCAACTTGTTTTTGATGTGATTTTGTGCTATAATTGGTTCAGATAACAATAAAAGTAAAATATAAAGAGGGAGATTATTAATGAGTAAAAAGAAAAAAGGTTTTAAGGTTGTAACAACACCTTCGGGAAAACCTAAATTAAAAGATGAGCAAGAATATACCTACTTCTTCCATACAAGATTGAAAGGTGGGCACATTGCTGAAAATAAGAAAGGAAGACCCTTCAGAAAAGAAAAACATAAAAATCAAATAGGCTGGGATTAAACCCTAGCCTATTTTAATTTTATTAAAGAAAATTGGACATCTAATTCCAGAACCGTAATCCGCCAATAGTGTGAAATTATCATAGTCTGATTGATTCAATAATTTCACAATCTTACTATTGTATTTGTATCCAATTCTAGTAGTGTTTATATTACAATCTGATTCTGTAACAAGAATATTTAAGTTCTCAAAATTAATAATATCATCAACAGCTAGAAAATTTAACAGTTCGTCTTTATCATATTCTGCTAGGTTTCCATCAAAAAATAAGTCAAACTTGTTTGGAATGATACCCAACATATTTTGTAGATACGGTACAAAAGAATGCGTTGTATAATCATAATTATCCATCAACAGTTTCACTAGCAAACTGGACTTATCTCCAATCTCACCTTTTATTACCGAAAAGTTGTTAGAAGGAGCTTTATACAAAACTTCGTTCTTAATTTTTTCCAATAACGGCACAACCTCTGATTTAAATTCAGAAAATTCTTCCTCTGTCAGAAATACAGAAGGGGTTAGTTCGCTAGGGTCGTGACGTTTGATATAATCAACCAATACAAGTTTGTTATTGATAACGATAAATTCATCTGAAAACTTTCCTCTGAACTTCGATCCTTTTAAAAATTCCTTCGGATCGTTACCGGAGATAATGTTATTCAACAAATAAGTAGTTGTCTCAGTAAAAGCCTTGACCCAGTATTCTCTAGTCATAAACTGATCCAAAAAAAAATCGGGGATTTGTTTAAAATCTGACAAACTAGAATAAATAATTTTTGATTTTTCATTGTCATTCAATTCAGAAAAGTTCTTGATTTTGATGTTTGGATCAAACCTCAAGGTGAACAATAGGTTTACGCCTGATATCATTTCCTTATCAAACATAGATTCCAAAACATTCTTGAAATAAGAGTTCGAATGATTGCTATTTAGTAATGCTGTTAACATACCATCATATCCTAAAACCTTTTCATTGTAAAAAATATCATCAGCTATGAATTTCTTGAGTTCGTTTTGTGAATAACATTCTGATGGATAATTACACAAATCAACCGACTGTAATTCCAAAAATGATTTTAAAGATTTTTTGATGTTCTTTGGAATTTCTTTTAATAAATCACCAACAAAACCATCGATAGGTTCTAGACCGGTAATAAATTTAAACCAGTTCATCTCTTTTTGCTTATATTTGTTTTTTAAAGACGAATAATCCTTTAAATTTAACAAATTCCAACAATTAACGTTCGGCGACTCTTCTCCGTGAATGTCCTGAACTTTTAGAATATCATTTGAATATGGTTTTTCAGCAGCAATAAATTTACGAAGGTTAACATCGTAAGCAATTGCCTTTCTATTAAAACTTTTTAAAGCCATATTATTGATTGAACTTTGAGAATAGTAGTATTTGTTTTTATAAACATCAACAAATTCTTTAGAATAATCAGACCATTTTTTTATACTAGGATCGTAAAATTTTTTCAGATCCTTATCAGCATAATATGAATAAGAGTCTCTATTCTCATTGTATTTGAATTGACTCTCTTGCAACAAGATCTTGATTATTAGTTGAGGGTTTCCTACGCTAAGGATCGCTTCCTTTAAATCAGTGGCTGCTTGTTCAGTCTCACAATAAGCGAGAACCTCCTTTGCCACGTCCGACAACTTTCGTTTTGGCTTTACAATTTCATTATTGATTGTCATTTGAACACCTTCTTTCTACTGGAATAATTCCAGAGTTAATTTATTTCTTTAATTATATAAGAAAAGAGAGGTCTTGTATAACCTCTCTAGTAAAAATTAAATTTTAAATTTTGGAGCACTAATATGTATTAGGTTTGATTTTTTTGATTGCTCGTAAATATCTTTATTTAAATTCTTGCCAGCGTATTCTAAAAATTCAACATTTTTACCTAAAGAAACTTTAAGTAATTTTCTAAATTTATCATCCGAGTCAATTGTATAATCGTCATTGTCAGCATAAAGTGTCTCTACAACACAACAACTAACATAATCAGCTCCAGCGAACTCAAGCATATCTTTGAATAGCAACATAGAAACCACATCTTCACGAAAATCGTACAAATTTTGAACTTTAATAACTTCAGAATTGTATTTGTTTTCAAGTTCAAGATGACCAATCTTCTTAGTTAGAAGAACCCGTGTGGGAACCCAGTCTAATAAATAAAAAATCCACATTAAAAATCCACCATAACTAAGGCTTGCTAACGATCTCTTGATTTTTTCTTTTTTAGTTGAATTTGGTTTGATAATAGATTCTAATAAATATTTATTATTATACCACTCTAAATTAACTAAAATTACATCCTGAATTTTTTCCAGAATCGGAATAAATTCTGTTTTTAATTCAGAAAGTTGAGATTCTGAAAAATCTGACGATGTTGGTTCTGATGAGTTTTTAATATCAATATAATTGCCATTCTCTAATTTAATTAGATTATTTTCGCAAGAATAAGGATGAGTAGATTTAGATAATATTGCTTCCAAAATCTCTTTTGTTCTACTTTTGAAAGCTACAAAAATTTCTTCATCTGTAAAATATTTTTTGATAAAATCAACACCAAAACTCCTACAGGTGAAGTTTTCGTTGTTCGACCATCTAAGCAAAATATCTCGAATCATTGAGTCTTTTTCTGAATCATTTAGATTTGAATATCCATCAATGTAAAGTTCAGATTGACAAATGACCAAGTAAACAAGTTGTTGGTCGCTCAATCTAGAAACACACAGGTTTTCCTTTAAAACTGTATTAAAGTGATCGTCCTGGTTATTTTGAAGAATATAATTGAAAATATTTTGATCTGTGACACTATCATAATACAATGTTCCATCTGTAATAAAACTTTCTTTGATATATTTTTCTATCAATTTTTTACCAAACAGACCGCTAGGGTAGCTCCAATCGTATTCTAGTGTGGTGGTAAAGTTTTTTAACTTAGACTTTGCCTCACGCTTAAGTTGTTGTAGAACTTCTTTAAAAAACTCATCTATGTTCACCAAATCCAAAAGGTATTTGAACCAAGTGAACTCCAATTTTGTCTTGTATGACGCTTGCATTGTTGAAATTCGATTCAAATCAAACAATACTAAAAGACCAGTATTGATCGCTTCTACACCACAGCATTTTGAATAGATGTAGTTGATACGTTGATCATTGTAATCATTTTTCTTTTCATAGGAGATAACAAATTTCTTTTGAAAGATATCGTATGATAACTTTTTATTAGAAAGTTCGTTTGTTATAACATCAAAATTTTCACGAACTTCAGCAAGTAAAAAGTTATAAACTTTTTTATCTTTTTCATTTAAATCATCCCATTTTAATACATCATCTGATGACAAAACGGATCTCATCTTATCCAAGAACGAAAGCTCTTCGTTTAGAGAGAACGTTTTAGATGATTTATTGATATCGTAATAATTGGGAGAATAGTATTTAACGATTTGTAGTAACTCTTTAAAATCTTTAAATTTAGACCATTCATCCCGCAAATTTTCTAGAGCTGCCTCCGTATCACAATATTCAAGAATCTCCTTTGTGATTTTTGATAAACTTAACGTTTTCTCAGTTTCTTTTTTTACACTAATAACCATAGTTAAATTTTTCCTTCTTTCTACTGGAATAATTCCAGAAATAATTAATTTCTCTAATTATATAAGAAAAGGTGCACGGATAACGACGCACCTTTTTATTACAAGAAAACATCTGCACGAAACGAACTCATTTTTGAAAATTTTGAGTTATTAATTTTGATAAAATCGTCTTTATTTATATTTTTTCCAATATATCCAAAGAACTTGTTAAAGTCTCCGAGTGATTCTTTAATAATTAAATCAAAATCATCCTCATTTTTGATATTGTAAGCCAATCTGGCAGTTGAATATTGTTTCTCATACAAATAATATTTAACTGAAATAGATTTCAGCTTATCAAATATCTCTTTATAAGATAAAAAATCAACAAACGATTTTCTTATTTTGATAAGGTCTTGTCTTTTTAAACTTTCTAACGCAGATAAAGATTCTCTTCCAGGTTTATCCATCAACGTATATAACTTTATTTTATTTGGATACCAGTCCAACAAGTCAAATACTTGTATTAGGAAATCACCGTACTCTAAATTAGAGATTATTTTTTTCAATAATTCCTCTTCGTTCAAATTCACAAAGTTTGAAATTGAAATATGTTTCCATACGTTCGAAGAACAGGAAACAAAAATCTCATCCTGGATTTTCTCAAGAATAGGAATTAACTCTGATTTTAATTCAGAAAGTTCATCTTCCGTTAGGTATTTTTTGAAGTCTGGTTTGTAACCGGAAACTGGAATATATTCTTTCTCATTAACTTTAATATAATAGACATTATACTTTTCTTCTTTAGATTGATGGATTGATTTCAATAATTCCTTCAAAGTTTCTTTAAAAAAGTCAAATATTTCTTTTCGTGAAAAGTAATCATTCAAGTCTTTTTTAGTAAGCATATTTGATAAGGGGCTGATTTGATGTCCCCATCTTTTAATAACATCCCTAACAAATTCAACTTTTAAATCTTCAGGTAGATCACTGTAGCCAATTATGAAAGAATCACTTTCATTCCTTACAAGAGCGTAAAACGCCTGATCAGATAATTTAGAAACATCCAAACACTCTTTTAAAATACTATTAAAATATTCATCTTCATTTGTATTTAAGATGTGTTCGACTGTAACTGTTTTAGAACTTCGAGCTGCAACAACTACACTCTTATAAATATAATCTTCAACAAATTTCTTATTGAATAATTTTGCTGGGTAATCCCCGTCAAATTCAACATTATTAACAAATGATTTTAATTTGGCTTTAGAGTCCCTCTTCGCCTGAACCAATAATTCTTTTAGAAATTCTTCTAGTTCGGCCATACCAAAAATATATTTAAACCAAATAAATTCAACTTTTGTTTTGTAGGAGTTTGATATTGATGAAAACCTCGTTAGGTCAACCAAGACCAACAAAGAGGTGCTAATAAAGTTTTTTGAGTTGTTTCCTTCTAATAAACAATTAAAATTTCTGTAATCATCAGATTCGTTTCTTTTTCTTGAAAAAACAAACTTCTTGTTGTGTGTATCGTAAGATAAACTCACACCTTTAAATTGAAAAATCAATTTATTTAAGTGTTTTTGTAAATTATCTAAGATTACATTATAATCATTCTTGAAATCATCACTTAAATCATCCCACTTCATCGGCTTCTCTTTGTCAAAATAATTAGAGATAACTTTGGTTGCTGAAATTTCCTTCGTTAAATCAAAGTCTTCATCAGCTTCGCTTTGAATAGTGTAATTTTCAATCAATTTGATAGCTGGTCTGAAATTTTTAAAATTAGACCACTCTTCTTTGAGATTTTCCAAAGCCTCTTCAGTATCACAATAAGCAAGAATTTCCCTTGTGATTGTTGGTAGATTTAGCAATTTCTCGTTTTCTTTTTTTACACTAATAACCATTATAAAAACTTCCTTCTTTCTATCTGAAATAAATTCAGAAATATTTTATTTCTTTAATTATAAAAGAAAAGAGGTTTGATAACCTCTTTTTAATAAGATAAAGTTGTAGATGTAAATCGTACAACTGTCCCGTAAGACTTTCTTAACTTGAAATCTTTAAGTTTACCTGCGCTCAAATTTTTCTCGAATAATACCGTAACATCATCAAAACTTTCATCCAAAATACCGAACAAATCTTTCTCTGATTTTATTGAAGAATCTTCTTTAATGAAGAATGTATATTCAATATCTAAACCAAATTTCTTTTTCAATTCGTTAATATACGAAAGTAGCCCAAAACAGTTCAATTTACTTCCTTGCTCAGAAAGAATACGAATTTTTTGGGGATACCAATCTACCAGCTTACACAAATTGTAATAAAATTCAATTTTACTCTGATAAGAGTAAATAGTATCAAAAACTCGTTCTTTGTTAGATTTTGAACCTTCGGGTGCAACCGCACCGTTAATTTCAACTTTCAAGAACACCTTTTCCTGAACTTGTTCAAGTAGAGGGATAACTTCTCTTTTTAATTCAGCGACTTGCTCTTTGTTGAGAACAATATCTGGAATGATATAATCAAAATATACAATTTTACCACCGATCAAAAGATAACTCGTTTTTTCATCTGCTATTTTTTTATTATTTACCATCTTTTTTAGTTGATAAATAACTGTATTTTTGAACATTTGATACAAATCTTCTTTATCAAAATAGTCGAGTAAAATCAATGGAACCTCCCCACGAGATTTCTTCATCAATTTTAAGATTAATCCTTTTTTATCTTTGGATTTTAAGCCGGGAAGTTTTTCAAATTCAAAGTGTGGGTCTGAAGCAATTAAAGACAAAATCTTAGATACATCAGTTATAGATGGATCTAAAATCTTTTCTAGTAGGGAGCAAACATATTCATTTTCTCCCCTATTATCAAATACACCAGATATATAATTGTATCTTTCACTATCAAATAGTTGATTTCCAATATACTTGACTATTTCATCTTCTGTGAAAATTTCAGCAGGATAGCTTGCTAGGATATTATCCTGGCGGATTTCTTTAGATAAATTCAGATAATTATCAACTGATTTCTCAATATAAAGATTGATATCTTTTAGATATTCAGCAGAAAATTCTTTTATATCTATGATTCCTGAGATATATTTCAAGAATAATAAATCAGATTCGCAATCTATATTTATTGGTAAATCGTCCAAGCCGGATAAACCTCTTAGGAGTAGTAAGTTCGAATTTTGTTTTTTTGTAGAAAAAGATACTGGAAATATGGTTTCAACGCAATTAACATAAGTTCCAGAAAAATCTTTTCTTGAATAAAACGTTGAACTGCCAGATGTATCGCAAACTTTTCCTTCATAAATAACAAACCTTTTCTTTTTGATATCATAGTATAAATTGAAATCAAATAACATCCTTACTGTATTAACAAAAGGATTGCCTCCTGTTATATTTTTATCAAAATAATCTTGGTAAGTATCAACAAAATCCGTTCTTAAATTCTTAAAGCTACTCGTCCTTTTGTTGATCCCCGAGAGTATGATAGACTTTAGGTTTGTCTTTTTACGTAAATAATTGTTTGTTTTATCATCAGAAAAATAGCTCTGTGATAGATTAAACTCTTCTTGTAAATTTACAATTTTAAGCAACTCCGAAGCAAAATCATCAACAGCTTGTTCGCTATTTGCATAAGAATGTAATTCTTTTACAATATCAGAAAATTCGACTAGCGGCCTATTATCATTAGTGCTTTTCATTGTTTGCTTCCTTCTTTCTATTTTTTTTATTTTCCTAAATTATAGAACATAAAAAGAGGTTAAAAAAACCTCTTTATTTTTCTTTTGAAAAGTTAAATAGTAACGTTTTACGATTAAGCTTTGAACCTTTGATTATTTTTTCGTATCCAGACTCAAAATTATTACTAAGATTTTTACAAATTAGTTGGAAATTATCACCCAAATCCTTTTGGAGAAGTTTTAGATTTTTATTTTTATTAATTTTATCTAAAAAACCACCATTAGAGCTTTCTTGAATCTCGTATTCGCTATATAAGCAAACCTTCAATTTGAACCCAAATTTTTCGGATAATCTATTCACAAAATGTGATCTTGATTTTATCTTTGAATATTCATTAATACCATTAAATTTGGCTGATAAGATGTATTCGTTTGGATACCAATCAATTGCCTCAAACAAATTAATCAATAGATAGTTTTTGTTTTTAGTTATATATTTAAAAAGCTTTTCCTTTGTGTCCGGAAAACCGTTGAAGTCTTCTGCAAAAAAATCATTTTCATAACAGAGTACATCCTGTAATTGCTCAAGGATTGGAACCAATTCTGTTCTTAATTCAGAAATTTGATTTTCATTAAGTTTGAAATCAAAGTCGTACAACGGATATGTGCTTTTCAAGATAACATTATATTGTTTTTTATTATTTTTCACATTAACAAGCCCTCTCAATTCATCCTCTTTTCCGTGAAGAATATTTAAAAGGTCAGTTTTTGTTTTATTCTTAATAAGTTCGAACATTTCATCGTTATTCAAATGATCTTTCAAAACATTAACAGGAACATCTTTGAATCCGTAAGATTTGAACTCGTCAGCAATATCAAAAGTAGAAAACAAAACATTCTTCTGCTCTTCTGCGCTCAACCCGGAATAGCCTTTGATTTGAATCAAAGAATCTTTTTCCCCACACGGAAAAGATTCTAATAGCTTGTGAAAAATATCTCGATCAAGTTTGGTTACATCAAAACAATTAACCATTGCGGATTTCATCTTTTTGTTATTCTGATCATTATTGTAGATATCTACAACTTTTTTGTAAAAATCCCCTAATTTCAAAATAAACTTAACTAAATCCTCATCTTCATAAAACACAGCTGGAAATTCCTTGAGGTTTACGTGAGATAAATCTCTCGAAGAAATAGATAAAGAAGCAATTTTTTTTGCAACATTTTCTTTAATTTCTTTTGCAAGTTCATCTGCAAATTCTTCCCCTTTAATAATTCCAGCGATGTATCTTAAAAGATTAAAGTGAGATTTATCTTCAACAGAACTATAATTTAGATTGTTCATACTGCTAATATTGATTAAATTCAAAAGCTGGATTGTTTGAGTGGTATCGTCCAATTTAGAGTGGGTGTCAGAGTCTGGATCACACAAAGTTGGAATTTCGGTCGAGTTTTTGACTAATTTCAATTCTAGTGTTTCCACATCTAATCCGATTTGTGTTTTTTCGAATTTTTCTAAAAATCTGCAAATCCTTGAATAATTATCATTTCTTTCTAAATCAGCAGTTTCAACCATTTTCTCAAATTTTCTTGAAAAATCTTTAGCCTCAGAATCTTCTCTCATATCTGAATATTTATATTCTTTAGGAAAGTTTTCCCTGTAATATTCTAAAATATTGATAACTTTAGAACGTTTCAGATAATCAGAGATACACTCGCTGGAATAGTAATCGTTGATATAAAAGTCTTGAAAAGTTTCAAATACATCTTTGATACGAATTGATTCAAAAAACTCGAGCAACTGCTCCGCAAATCTGTCACTATTTAAGTGATTTAGAATTTTCTTTGAATAAATAGAAAAATTATTTTTTTCCGTTTTCTTAACCATTGTTTTCCTTCTTTCTACCGAAAATTCGGCTTTCTTTGTTTTTAAAATTATAATCAACAAAAAAAGAGTAGGGTTTGAAACCCTACTCTTCAACTTCAATTTTATAAATTGGCATTCTTGTGTTGTAGGATAATACCACATCCAAGAATTTTTGTTTTTCTTCAAAATTTTCAGTACAACTTTTAGAAAATAAATATCCATTCGAAATCTTACGCTTGATCATTCCTGACAACTGCTGGTGTCTTTTGTAAACCCACTCAGTTCCATTATTATCAGACATTGGTTTCCCGTGGTTATAACCCCACTCCAATTCGGATATAAGAATGGCCGAAATATCAAACTCTTTAGACTCACTCAGTTTTCTGATAAAAGAAAAACGTTCCACCGCACTCACAAAGTCATCCGGGTGAGAAAAATCAGAAACAAGAACTATTTTTTTAGGATACCAATCAATTGTTTTAAATAAGCTTCCAAAGATGTGGATATTTTTAATATCTAAAACATCAAAAATTTCTTTCATACTCATAGACAAGTTAAAAGGTATCCCTTTATCTGTATAGCATTTTAGATAAATTTTATCCTGAATTTCCTCAAGAAGAGGAATTAATTCTGATTTTAATTCAGACAATTGAGATTCGCTCAGTTGATAATCTGAAAATCTAAAGATATCTTCAGTAAACAGAACGTATTTAACCTTTCCGTTAAGATCCACAAGCATACAATCTCTTTCTTTGTTATCAATAGAAATATTAGACTTCAACTTATTTATCAAAAATTTATAAGTATTTTTGATAAATTTGAAAAATTCATCATTATCAAAATATTCCTCTATTAACTCGATCCTTTGATAAGGATTGTATTTTAAAGGATCAAACTCTTCAAATTTTGAAAAAATAACCTCTTTTTTATCGTCCGAATTTAATTCTGAGAATCTGGGGATTGCATACTCAAGATTAGATTCCAAGAATGAAAAGAATGTTTTGCTTGTAATACTTTGGGCGTTAAAGGATTCGTCAAAAATTTCTCTGAGAAAGGTGTTGTTTTCCGGATCGCTTTTATAAAAGTATTTTATGACATCTTTAGATATCATTTTTTTCAGCGTCCCATCATCATCGATAAGCCTTGATTTGATATAATCCTTTGAATAAAATTTCGCTGGAAACGAATAAAAATCGGGATTTTTTTCGTTATCAAACGTGGCCCACTTACCAGCAATTTCAGATAGATTATTTTCTATTTCTGATAGAATTTTAGAAGCTAAATCTTCTGCTGTAATGATTTCAGCGATATATTTTAAAATATCGATTGTGATATTCTTATCAGTCACGCTAAAAATATTTTTAATGGACGGATAATCTTCAAAACTAAATAATTTAATGCAATTAGTGTAAATTTGTTGGTTATCATCAATCTGGAATAATAGATCGAAATTTAATAGATCAATACCGCTACTTCGAGTCCCATAATTTTCAGAAATAAGAAAACCACTATTGAAAAATAAAGTTTTCTTATTGATATCGTAAGATATTAATTTTCCTGAAAAATCGATTAAAAAATTATCGATGTGTCTGTGATTAACACACGTATATTGTAGATTATTATTGATAAATTTAGAAAAAAACTCAGAGTTTGAGGTATCAAAACCATCCTTTTCTGCCGATAAAACAAATTCCTTGATAAATTCAATAATATTAAACCAATTACTTTTCTTTAATATTTCCTGATATCCACTTCCTAGACTTTGAGTGTAAACGAAATCCTGATGAATCTCAAAGACGTCCTTCAAAAAAGATTCCTCGATGAACCCGGCAATGCTTTTTATTGCCTCACCCCTTTTATTTTTTAGAAAATCATCAAGCTCTCGAAAACTCTCAAGAGCAACGGAGTCTGAAATCTTTCCAATTTTTACCATTTTTTCACCTTCTTTCTTTTAAAGTTTATTTTCTTAAATTATAACAGAAAGTTAAAATAATATAAAGCAAAATGGTGGATTGAGCTCCACCATTATCTTTTTTCAATGCTATATAAATGTTTAGATTTGGTATAAGGAAGTAATCTTTCAGCAACGATCATTTCTTCGCAAGTATCGTCATCAAATAAAATGATAACATTATCACCAACAATTTTATTTGTTAATTTTAAAATTTTTTCCTTATTATAACCATCCAAATCGACATTGTTTTTAAATTTCAAAATTAAATTACAATCGAAATCCGGGTTATCTTTCACAACTCTCATAAAAGAGTAGGTTTCTAATAAATTTAATAAGGCTTTATCATCTTCCACATTTTGCACAAAGGTCAATTTTTTAGGCTGCCATTCTAACAAATCAAATAATTGATAAAAAAACGTGTAAAGATTTAATCTTAGATAATAAGCCAAATCCATAAATCCCTCATCAGCGTCAAAAAAATGAGATCCGTAATAATCGCCGACTGATAAATAAAATTTATCCTGAATTTTTTCAAGAAGTGGAATTAATTCTGATTTTAATTCAGAGATTTGTTCTTCTGATAAATACAGGTAAGGTTTTGAAAAATAATCGTCTTTAAATAAAACAAATTTGTTATTTTGGTTGTTTGAAATCATAACTCCGAGGAACTCTTCTTCTTTGATACTATCTCCAGAAATAAATTTGTTTAAATAGTACTTATAAGTGTTTTTTATAAAATCGAAAACCTGACAGTCATAAACGTTCTTTAAGATGTGATGATCATAATATTGAGGATTTTCAGGACTATACTCCTTTAGTAATTTAAACACATATTCTCTCTTATCTTCTGTGTTCAAATCAGAGTATCCTTCTATATATAAGGAACAATTTTCAATAGAAATTACTTCCAACAGAAGCTCCTCACTAAGATTTTCAATTGTGAGTTTAGACTTCAAAAAATCATAAAAATAATTTTGATCTTTATCACCAGATAAAACCTTTTCAAAGAACCCGGACTCAATAAAACTTCTAAAGTTTTCCTTGTTTTTTATGAAGAAGTTTTCCAGTTCCTCCTCTGAATAAATAGAAACGGGGTGCAAATCGAATCTAGGGATTGTCAATCCTAACATTTTATCGAAAATCCCTTCCTTAATTTTATCTAGGCGTGACTCAATTTCTTTCATAACTTCAGAGGCAAATTCTTCTGCTGAAATAATTTCAGAGACATATTTTAAGTATGCCCTAACAATTCTTTTATCTATATTTTTAGCAATATTCTCGATTGATTTTAGGTCACTAAAATTTAGCAAAAACAAAGAGTTTATTTCTACATTATTATTAGAATCTCTTTTATAATAAAAATCCTGTTCATCAACATAATAACTTAAATGCTCTCCCCTAGTGATAGAGAAATCATTATAATCTAGATCAAAAGATAGCAATAAACCTCTAAAACATTCTAAGTGATTGTTTATATAACGAATGTTCCCGTCCTTATCGTCAAAACCTTTAGATAACTCCTTAAACTTTTCATCGAACAGGTTATAATCTGATTTTGATTCTAGCAGTCCATCCTTAATAAATTGAAGAAAGTCCAACCAATTTTCATCAGCTAACAAATCATCAGATGATACATCATCATTATCTCTTAAATAGATATATCTATTAATATCGAAAATTTCTATTGAGTTTACCGATTCGAAAATCTCAGCCAGAGATTTAACCGATGTTTTTTTCTTTAAAAAATTATTCAATTTGTCAAAAAGATCAGAAAAGTTGTTCTCTGTATTTTTTTTAGTCTTTTTTACCATCAACAAACTCTCTTTCATTCTTTGTAGATTTTCGTTACTTTTATTATAACAGAAAATAGCAAAAAAATAAAGACCCGAATAACCTCGGATCTTATTTTTTGAAGATAAATTTCGGTTCAATACTTTTGTTGTAAAGATTATAGTCGCTAGAACTCCTCTGTTCGTTGCTAATATTCTTATCATCTGGATTAAAAATAGTTCCATTACCTAATATTTTTTTTGCGATATTGTTTAACTGGACTTTTTTTCGAATTGGCCAATTACAATCCGAATTATTTCTTAATTCGATAAAAATCTTGCAATCAAAACCTTCAACCTTAGAAGCGTATTTAATATAAGAATATAACTCTAGATCTTTAACTAAAAGACCATTGGAAAAAACTAGCTCATAAACTCCAAATTTATTAGGGTACCAATCAAGTAGGTCAAATAATTTCATCAAAATACCACTCTGATTGCAACAATATTTTACAAAGTTTTTCCCACCAGCACCTTTTTCTGGAGTGTAATGGTGGAAATAGTAATAAGGATTTACAAATATTTTGCCTTCAGCCTCTGCCTTTTCTAAAAGTGGAATTAATTCCCTTTTAAGCTCTGAAATTTCATCTTCAGAACAATGATAAAATTCTCTATCTTGTATTGTGTTATAAGGATATTTGTTAAAATCTATCTTTCCTTCAATCAACTGAACAAGAAAATCTTTATAGTATTTTTTGAATTTTCCAAAATAAAACATTTTACGGATTTTCTTCTTAGGATTAGATCTTGTATTTTCTTTGTCTTGTTTCGAATCAAGTAACTTAGAAAATTCAAAGTAATTTTCAGTAGATAATTTTTGATTTAAAAAATCAGGATCATAAAAATCAATCGGAAATCTATCTAGATGTAATTCACCATCGTTGAAATTTATCGTCCAATCCTCAACCACTTGGATTAAGTTCGATTTAATTTCTGAAATTAATTCAGTAGCTAAACCTTCATTAGATAGTAACCCACAAGCATTTTTCATAAATAATAAAACCAGTCTATCATCCAATCTTGCGGCCATTGATTGTAAGCTACACAAAAAAGAAAAGTTGAATAACGGTAACAAGTGTGTGTTTAACTCCCCACTTTCCAAATCAATTTGATAATAGACCCCGTGAACTTCTTTTGTTTCAGCAAAGACAAACTGCAATCTTTTTACATCAAAGCTAATTGTTGTGTGATCCGTAAGAAAATCCAATCGTCTATCAATGCGATCTAAACCAGCAGAACTATAAACCCAAAATTCTTCCGGATTACATCCATTTAATTTTTTAGAGATTTCCCTACTCACCCACTCCTTATCAGAATGCGATTCGTATAAATAGATTTTTTCTCTTAGATAATCTACAAGTGAGTACCAATGTTTTTTAGCAAGCTTCTCTTTAATTTCTAACATTTCAGCTGAGTTGTAATCTGCCAAATCATTCACATCTTGATTTATTTCAAAAGTACCTTTTAGATTTATTTTTTCTAAAACTGACACTAATTGATTTTGAACATCAGTATCTTCAAGTTTATTTTTAACTTCGTTAAGTTTATTTGAAGCTAAAAAAGTTGTTTTAGTTGTTTTCATTTTATTTCCTTCTTTCTCTGGTTAACCCAGTTTTTTTATTCTTTTTAATTATAAGCAAAAAAAGTATGAGTTATGCTCATACTTTTTATTTCACAACTTCAAAATTGAACAACAAATCCCTACTGGAATTGTTCGTTCTGCTACAAACTGATTTGATTTTTTCTGTATGTTCCTCAAAACCGGATAGGAGAACTTCAGCATTATCGGCAAACATCTGGTTTAGCAAAATGCCAATTTTGTCTTTGTTTTCTTTATAAAAACCATCGAATTTCTCTGGCAATAGCACGGTGATTTTTGTATCTATCCCGTATACATTAATCAAATCACTCAAAAGAGAACAACTTTCAATTTTGTAAGAAAAATCCTTCATCATATCTACGCAAACAAGCACATTAATTACTTTAGGATACCAATCTAATAATTTAAAAAGATCGCCGAAAGTTGTAGACGGGTTGTTTTTGATAATCCCCTTGTGAAACCCCTCTGCTGTATTAATTGAAGGATCAAAAGTGCCTAACGTGTTATTAAATTTATAACAAATCTCATCCTGGATTTTTTCAAGCATAGGAATAAACTCTGCTTTTAATTCAGAAAGTTGTTTTTCTGAAATTCTTAAAGTTCGATTCTCGTCTGTTGGTTCGTAAGAGAATTTAACTCTCTTTTCCCGGTTTCTATCCCTCAAACAGAGAACCAAATTATCATTTTTGTAATCTTCATCAGATTCGTCAATCATTTTTATGACTTGTCGGATATTCTCCTTTGCAAGTTCAAAAATTTCATCTTCTGTATAAAACTCTTGTAAAATACTCAACGAAATAGGTTTAATTTTTTTATTTTCTAATTTTAATTGATCGTAATCATCGAAGTAATCAAAAGCGGCTGATAGCTTTTCTTTCTTAGTTAATTCAGAATAACCACTGATTTTAAACTTATTTTTAAGCATAATAACTAAGTTAAAAAACTGTTCTTTTGAAAGATGATCAATACTAATACCCTCTTCTAAAATGGATTTCAAGTAGCTATTGTTTTTATTTTTGGGATCCAACAAATTTTCTAAAATATCTGAATTAATCAAATCGTTAAAGTTATCGTGTTTTTTGATAAAGAAATCAATGATTTCATCTTCGCTGTAAAAATTTGGAGGAAATAAGAACATCTTTGTTTCATCAGTGTTTGATTTTGGATTAACCCAAGATTCAATAAAGTGACTCAAATTTTTCTTCATCGCTGCAATAATTGCAGAGGTAAACTCTTCCACTGTAATAATCCCAGAAACGTAACGAATCAAATGCTCGACACCAATCCAGCAATAAAATTCGTGAATATTTTTGATACTAGAAATGCTTTTAAAATTAAATAGACGCAAAACATCCAACTTCACGAATGAATCAACCTTATGATATGTTTTAGATGTAAAATAAATCCGATCATATTCACAAACGATTAGTTTATTTGTATTTAAATCGAAGCATAAGTCTAAATTTTCAAACTTTCTCAAATAATTATCGACAGACCTAACGTTCGGATTTTTACCAACATTAACAAACAAATTTGCTTTATCTGAAAATTCACTAATATTTTGTGGTGGAAAATTCTCACCCGTATATTTCGGAATATTTTCTTTGTAAAAGTCCAAAATGCTTTTGTAATTTTCTTCTAAGAAAATGCCACAGGGATCGCTCCAGTTCGATTCAATAATATGTTGATATCTTTCGAAAACCTCCTTCAATCTCATCTCTGAAACAATTTCAAGTACTTGTTGGTGCGCTTCATCGGTCTCGAGAAAATTACCGATTTTCTTGAATATATTCAGAGCTTTTGAATCTGAAATTTGTCGTGTATGTTTCATATTTTTTATTACCTTCTTTCTAAGCCACCACACGGTAGCATTTTTCTTAAATTATATCAGAAAAATGATATATTTTCAAATTAATGAAAATAAGAGCCTGATAAGACTCTTATTTTAAATTGAATGAAAATTTAGGAATTTTAGTTGTGATTTCTGATCTTGATTTAAGACTTTCAAACTCCTCTTTGTATTTTTCCGAATCATCTTCGGTCAATAAGAAGAAATCTTTTTCGCAAACGTCCTTGATTACTTCTTTTATTATATCTTTCTTATCAGAAAACCAATCTCGACAGTTATTATATCGCTCCAAAACGATGGAATGTTCAATCTCATAATCTGTACCTTCCTGTAATCGCTTAAGGATTGAAATTTTTTCAAAATTATTCACGATAGAATCAGCGTCAGGACACTCTGTCAAGAAATTATAAATTTGCGGATACCAATCAAAAAGTTCAAATAAATTACTGAATGCGCAATCGCTATATTCTCTGATAAGTAGAGGGAAGAACTTCTTTGAATTTTTAAAAGTATTTTTAGGATTCAGTAGATCAAATCCCAAGTTGATATCTTTATAAACAAACAAATTCTGAGCTTGTTTTAGTAGAGGTAATAATTCTGATTTTAATTCAGAAAGTTGCTCTTCTGTAATTCTCAGATGAAATTTGTGTCCATTAATCTTAACTTTTTTAGTTAATTCGTTCAAAGATAGTTCTATACAAGAATAATCTTGTGCGGCCTTTGTATGTTTACCTGTTAATAAATTATTTAGTAAATTTTTGTAATATTTTTTAGCAACAGAAAACAACTCGTCTTTAGTCAGGATTTTAGTGATGACATCTACTGAAACTGCATTAGCATTAGGATTATTTTCAACGTCATCAAAAGTGTTGAATAAAAGTTTCAAACGACTCTCTCTATCCAAGTCCGAATACCAAGGTATTAAATCATAATATTCAGTTTGAATAAAATAATGCAACATATCGACTGATATATTATTTCGTTGATGTTCAGATAGTAAAACTTTTCTGATTTTATCATTACTTTTTAAGGAGTCCAAAAACGAAGGAATTGCCCCTCTGATAATCGACTTGAAGTTTACATCCGATCCAAAAAAGATACTATGTATTTCTTCTTCTGTGTAGAAATTAGCAGGATATTTTGATAAATCAACTTGATCCTCACCAATAGTAAAGTTTGTTACTATTTCCGAAAGATTAAATTTAATTTCTGAAATAATATAAGTGGAAAGTTTTTCGCTATCAATAATTCCAGCGATGTATTGCAGGAAAGCCAAACTGACTGTTTGTTGATCGGAAATAACATCAATAAATGGTCTCACAAGAACTTCTAAATCAAACAGGGGTAAAAGGTTGCAATTAAATTTACCCGTATTTTTTTCAAAATTAATTTCCAACCTGTTATTAAGATTGTTATTATACTTTTTCGATAACAAAAGTTTGGATTTATTGATATCAAATGAAACTGAAACCCCTTTCAACTCATCCGCAATTTTAGACACAGTAACATTAATTGAACGATCTGCTCGAATATTATCACAAGTTTTCATAACTCTAACGTGTTGATCTCCGGAATATTGAGATCCTGGAATAAACTCGTTTATTTCTGGAAGATTTTCCTTTAAATATTTGAATATATTTGTGTATTTATATTTAGGGATATCTCCGTATTTGTAATCACCATCATAATCCACTTCAAAAACATCCTGGAAAATCGAAAGTTTTCTTGGAATGTTGAACTCTTCAATAATCTTTGATAATTCAGTAATTGCAGATTCACTATTCAAAAAATTTTCAACAATTTTGAAATATCTTAGGGATTCACGATTCTTAATTTCTCTTGTGCTTTTCATTAATTTCCTTCTTTCTAATCCTTTTAGGATATAAATAATATTTTCTTAAATTATAAAAAGCAGCACAAGGCTGCTCTTTTTTATTTTCCAAATAATCGACCGAAGAAACCTTTATTGTTTGTTTCTTGTTTGGTTTGAGATTCCACTGAATTAATTGCAGTTTCTGCTTTTTCTGAATTAACTTCAGGAATGCCAATCCAATCGTGAAATTGATTTACATAAAATTCAATAAATAAATCAGCTTTAGTTCGAGTTGAGGCTAGAACACGGTTGTCTAGTGCCTCAGAATAAACCGAACTTGGTTTCTTTTCTTTTGAATACATATTATCTTTTTGGAAATTGTGATCCAAATCTGATAATTTCAAGATATAGATATCTTGATTTGTTTCATCATCAGAAATTTTCTTGAATAATTCCGGCATTGCAGTATACAAACGTTTCCACATCGTAATGTTTGTTTTGTTTGTATCATCTACACGTTCTTCCGGGAAGTAATCTGGAAGATTTTCAAACCCTGCAATTTTAAAGTATTCTTCGAAAATTGTACGTGTGTTTTTTAAAAAGTCAACTTTACCGTGATTGTAATATTTCCACTCTGTATTATCATCTGAAAGAATTTCAGAAAAACGGAGAACGAAATCTTGGAACAATTCATCAGTTGTTTCGTTGAACAATTCATTATATTTTTCTGTTGAAATATCACGGTACTGATCATCAAATTTGCGGTCGTTCAAGAGATAGTACATACGTCGAGTAATTGCTTCTTCTTTTGCGACCATATCGCTTGCGTTTGTTGTACAGATGAATGCCGGTGTTAGATGAGGTTGTTTCCCGGAGATATTCGCAACATCCTTGATAAATTGAACACCTTTTGCGTCAAAGAATTTGTCTGGCAATTCATCAATAAGTAGTGGTGCTACATTATCTTCTTCCAACATCCAATACTTGAGTTGTGTGATAGTTTTTGAATTTTTCTGAACGCTATCGTCAACAACCAACTCGCTGTATGTGGTTGGTTCCGTCATATCATTCAAACCGAGCATACGATTAATAATATTGAGAAGTTTTGATTTACCAGAACCTCCGGTTCCACCAATAACTGCAAAGAGCGGAATGTCAAGAGCTTCTGAATTTAGACTTGTATTTTGTCGAATTTCACTCAAAAATGGACTAGTGAAAGCAAAGGCAATTGCTTCGATAACTCGTTTGCCGTAATCCGAAGTGTAATTTGGAACAAATTCCTTGTAATTCTTCATAATACTATCAATCAATAAAATTGATTTTTTGATACCTTCATCATCTAATTTTCTACCAATTTTATGATATTTAAAGTTCTCAACGACTGAACCATCTTCAGCTTTTGTTTCACTCTCTTTAATACCTAAAGAGAGACCTGAATTTGAATCTGTACGAATTGCAGGACGTGAGATTAGTAAATCACGAGGTAGAACTTCAGCCTTAACTTTCTTAGCAAGTAAGTTATCACGCAACAGGTTAGAAACCCGTTTTTTCACTTCAGAATTTTCGTGAAGTTTTACATCGGCTTTTCCGTTACCGGTACGAACATTTACTGCCGCCGTTGTGATTCGAACAGCCAAGTCAACATCATCAAATTCCTGTTTCAATTCCTTGCTTCGAACATCAACAATCTTAGCTTCTTCTTTCAGTTCATCAATAACAGTTTGTTCGATTTTTCCAGAAGAAACTGATTCCTTAATTTGATCAAATTGCTCTGAAATACGATTAACTTTTAACTCACCAAATTCTTTCGGAGTAAATGTGATCGTTACATCAGTCTCTTCTTTTTGAGCTTTTGATTTCGCCTTTTTTCGAACTGAATTTCCAAAGAAATCAACAGTTTCTGAGATAATTTCAGTATCAAAGTAGTTTTCATACTCTGAGAATAATTCAGAATTATCACGAATCTCTAGCAATTCCAGTTGAGGAGTTGTGTTCGAAAATGCTTGATTTGATAGGTTTGCAGATCCGATAATCAAACGTGTATCTCCACTTTCAGAATTTTTCAACAAATACATCTTTGTATGAATTGTTTTTGATAGCGGGATACGGAGTTGATAACTGTCCTCCAAAATACGGTCTTGAATAGATCGAGAAAAATTCTCAAACATCTTGATTGGCAACCCGGAAGACAATACTTTTGTATTATCAACTAATTGTTTGATCTGTTTTTGTTCCAGAGAAAGTCCACGTTCTTGAACGTCAGAATCCTGGATACCTACAACAACAGTTGTTTCTTTGAAGTTAGACAAATACTTTTCTGCAAATTTTTGATCAATCGAGAAGGTTACTCCTTTGAAAATATCGTATTTTTTTGAATCAAAAATACTGTCAATTTCCAAACCTTCTTCTACTTGATTATTTAGAATAATAAAATTACTCATTGAAAATTCCTTCTTTCTAATCCTTTTTAGGATATAAAATAATATTTTCTTAAATTATAACAGGAGAAAAGAAAAACAACCACAAAAATAGGGGTTGCTTTTTTGTTAGATCCGTTGAATGCGATACTTTGGAAATAGACCAGAAATATCGATTGACTTTCTCTCGCTTGCATACTCCGGAGAGTCAGGTGTAACAAGTTTTGCCTTGCTTCCCAATCTATATTTTACCAATTTCTCTAATTCTGGAATTTTGTCAGCGTAATACTCTGCTACATCTTCGTCAAGAATTACAGAAATCTCAATGTCTACACCATCTAACTTTTCTAAGTATTTTACAAACGAAAGTTCCTCCAATGTTCTTAAGAAAGAATTGTTGCGGAATACAACTTTTCCAATTTTGAACTTCGATGGAGACCATTTAAGGTGATACAACAAGTCGGATAGAATATTAAGGTGGAAATAGGGGTATAAACCTTCAGTATTTCTGCGAATCGCATAATAATCAGGAACAGTTGATACATCTTTAAAGATTAAGTTTTCAAATACTTTATTTAATAAAGGAGAAAGCTCCTCTCGTAGTTTTTTGATATCAAGTTCACTAAGTTTTGATGAATTTACCATCTCAGCCCAAACAGATACCGGATCCTCCAATTCCCCCCAACGAGTAAATTTATCAAAATCACCATCCTCTTCCTCTGGAGGTAGAATGAAATCATAATCTTTGTTCAAGATTGATGTTAATAAATTCTTATAATAATCAGATAGTTTATTTACTGGAACAAAATTGTTATTAAAGGTTTTTCTAGAAACAAAATCTGTAATTTCAGCTTCAGAATAAATATCTCGTTCAATTTCAAAATTGCCATCTTTATAAAAATTGTATGGGAATAATTCTAAATTGAAAGTTTTTGAGCCAAACCTCAAACTCTCATCTGCCCAGGAATCAATCACGGCATTAAAGTTACCCTTGATTTCTGAAATAATGAAAGAACTTAACCAAGTCTCATCTTCTAGACCGACAGCATACTTTAAAAAATTAAGATATAGATTATTATCAAGTTTTTTGTAAATATCATAAAAACCTTCGAAATATTGAAGCTTTAATAATCGAAGAAGATTTAAGTTAGGTTCGTTGCTGGATTCGTAAAGATCATTTTGATAAAAGAATCTATTATCTTCATAAAAATGAAGTTTCCTATCTAAATATAACATAACTAAATTTTTTTGTTTTATATCGTAGGATATGGTTATCTTATTTAAATCTAATACTAAATAATTTAAATTGCTTACATTGTTATTTTTAGGTGATATAAAATTATTACCTGATGAACCAGCTAAAAAATAACAATGGCTATCGAGAGTTTCTTTGATATAATCTTGAACCGATTGTTTATTATTAGATTCTTCGTATAGTTTTAGTTGAACTTTAAGAAAATCAACCAAATTCAACCAAGATTTTTCAGAGAATATATTTTCTCCCTTCGTAGACTCTTCTTTTTTTACACCTAGAATGTCAGAGTTCATCTGGAATACCTCGGGTATCTTCATTGATTTGACAAGTTCCCGAATTTGATCTTCAAAATCAGGGGTATCTATAAATTCTGAAACTTCTTTGAAGGTATCACGTACAATATTATTTTTTGAAAAAATATTAACTTGTTTCATTTGTTATTCCTTATTAAATATCTTTTTATTAATTATAACGAAAAACCAGTAAAAAAACAACCCCTAACCCAGGGATTGTTTTAATTTAGATTCGTTGGATCCGATATTTTGGAGCTAAATCTACTAATTCAGCGGATTTAATCTGATCCTCAAATTCCGGAGTTCCGTACACAACTAATTGTGCATTATCACCCAGCTTATCCTTTACCAACTTCTCTAATTTAGGAAGTTTATCAGAGTAATATTCTGTAACATCTTTGGAAAGAACAACCGAAGTATTACAGTCTACACCTTCAAATTCTTTGAGGTATTTTGCAAAAGATAGTTTTTCTACCGCTTCAAGAAAATCATCTTCATAGTATACAATCTTAGCAAGATTGAATTTAGAAGGGAACCATTTAAGGTGGTATAACAAGTCCGACAATACATTCAAATCAATGTAATTATACAAACCTTCAGCACCACTTGGTTTATTACAATCATTATAATAATTCGATACTGTGAAGATTTCAGAAAAAATCAGATTATTAAAAGCTTTTTCTAACAAAGGTGTTAGTTCTTCTCGCAATTTGTTTAAATCTAGATTTGTAAATTTTACTGATTTTGCGATTCCCTCCCATTCATCCATTGGATAATCCATTTCTTTCCAAGATTTTTGAGATCCACATTCACAATATTCACAGTATTCACAATCTCCATCTTCGCAGTCTTCACATTCACACTTGCATTCATCAATTTGCAAAATAGAATCATAATCTTTATTTATGATTGTTGTCAACAAATTTTTGTAATAATCTGTCAATTCATAAACAGTTCCGTATTTTCCATCCGAACTCATTTTAGACATTGCTGCCGTTATTGAGCTTTCGTAATAAAACTCTTTATCGACCTTAAAGCTTCCACTCTTGTAAAAATTGTAAGGGAAAAGATCTAAGCGGAAAATTTTTGAAGAAACTTTCAAACTCTCCTCTGCCCAAGACTTGATGACATTTTGAAAATTGTTCTTAATTTCTGAAACAATAAAAGATGTTAACCAAGTCTCATCTTCTAAACCGACAGCGTACTTTAAAAGTTTAAGACAATAATCTTTATCTAAATTTTTAAATAAATTATAAAAATTACCGAAATAGTCCAGTTTCAGAAGACGTAACAAGTATGTATTCACTATACCATTAACATATCCGTAATTATCACATTGCAAATGATATTCATTATGATAATCGTCATAACATTTACAATCTTTCATCAAAGTTGTCATTACCAACCTCTTTTCCTTTATATCGTAAGAGATTGCATTTTCGTCAATGTATGAAATTAAATAATCTATACTTTTGAGGTTATTATGTTTTCCATAACCATTAACAGAATAACATTGACTCTTAATTGTTTTTGCAATATAATCCTGAACAGACTCTTTATCACTAGATTCTTCGTATATTTTTAGTTGAGTTTTAAGAAAATCAACTAAATTCAACCAAGACTTTTCTGAAAACATTTCTTCCGTTGTTGACTCTGAGTAATCAATCACTAGAATTTCCGACTTCATTAAAAATCCTTCTTGTATTTTAAGTGACTTGATAAGGTTCCTAACCTGTTTTTCAAAATCAGAAGTTTCCATAAATTCTGAAACTTCTTTAAGAGTATCACTTGCAACATTATTTTTTGAAAAAATGTTTAATATTTTCA
>ENA-OWLM01000074-OWLM01000074.1-metagenome-genome-assembly--contig:-NODE-74-length-35554-cov-10.741091_pt1 | contig 35554 bp, 46 predicted proteins | sample MGYA00245349_ERZ651102 | MGnify/ENA primary metagenome ERZ651102 (study PRJEB26857, sample SAMEA4031759) | metagenome | biome: human; feature: oral; material: saliva | place: Philippines | collected 2014... | reverse complement strand
CAAGGCGGCTATAACGGCGGATACGGCCAACAACAGCAACAAGGCGGCTATAACGGCGGATACGGCCAACAACAGCAATCAATGGCACAGCAGACATCGCTTTTACAAGGCAACACAACGAACGTCATGGATATAAGCGACGACGACCTGCCATTCTAACCATTCACGGCGGGGCTTACCGCTCCGCCTTTAGTTTAAGGAGTATAAAAACATGGTACAAGGAAAATTACAAGATGATAAAACTTTGATAATGAGGTTACACATCGCAGACAGCGAGAACCAAGAAAACGGCGAACCTATCGACATCAGTTTAGCTGGAGCAGCTTCGCCTATTATCCAATACCGCGGTAAAATGGTGTTGTTTAGTATTCAGGACATGGTCGCAGAAGCTATCAGAATTATTGACGAAGCCATTGAAAAAGGAGATATGGAAAATGAATGAACTTTTACTTTTGACACTACCGCTGGCCGTGTTCGGCTATTCGGTACTAGCAACAATCGCACTAGACCGTCAATATCGACGAGCTGAAAGCTGGAAGCGCAAATACAAGCAGCTAAAAGACGACTACGCAATCCCAGATGTCGGCCATGGCACAGTAACCATGACGCACATTGAGAAGACAGTCGCGAACGGCGTCGACGTCGTACCAGCTAGACAACGAAAGGAGGTTTACCGATGAAACAGTTACCAGTCGTTAAGGTCCTACGCCTGACGCTAGAGCTTGCGGCCGTCGTCCTGATTGTCAGTTTGACGCTGATAGCAGCAGGCCAAAAGGAGCAGCTAGAAAAACAAGAGAAGGACATTGAGCAGCTAAACCGCGATAAAACGGCGCTCATGCTCGATTACAGCGCATTGCAGAAAGAAGCTAGACTGTCAGCCAGTGGGGGTTATTAAATGGCAACGAGTAACACGGACGACATCAAGGAAAAGGTCCGCAACCTGCTAGAACTAGCAGCAGACGCACCAGACGACGCAGAAGGCCAGACGGCCTTCCTGCTGGCTCAAAAGCTAATGGCAAAGCACAAAATCGAAGAAGGGGACATCACAGCCAAGGCAAGCGACGTCGTAGAGGTCGAAGCCGTTCGCAAGGGCGTTGTCTATTGGTGGGATAGGAAGCTCGCAGCCGTTATCGCTGATAACTTCGCGTGTGTAGCCGTAAGTGACAGCAACGCTGTTTATTTCTACGGTTACGAGGAAGACGCAGAGCTGGCGCGTGACGTCTACCACATGGCAGCGCACCACATGAGCCAGCGCGGGAAATACTACGAGTTATCAGGTAAGGCGCTAGTACACTACCGAAAAGGCTTCATCGTTGGCCTAATGGATAAATTCGACGAGCAGAAGCAGCAGGACGAAAGTCTGGCGCTTGCTGTAATCGTCCCGCAGGAAGTCCACAAGGCGCTTGAAGACGAAGGTATCACAGAAACCAAGAAGGACAACATACCAGAATACGGCGACCCGATAGCCTACCTTATGGGCTACGAGAGCGGAAAAGAACTAAATACAGACAGGAAGAAGGGTATAGAATGATATACGAAATCAGCTATAAGATACCGCGGCAGCGCGTCCTATTAGACGGAGCGGTCGTGCGGTACTTACGCAAGGAACGAGGGCTTACCAGCAAGCAGCTTGCAGACAAGGTCGGTATAAGCCATGGCAGCCTATCGAATTATGAGCGTATGGAAAGCGCCCCGCTGAAATCAGTAGCGCAGAAAATTGCGGAAGCCTTGGCCGTACAGGTCAGCACTATCAAGGCAAAGTGGCGGCACGTCGAAAGCGGCGCAGAAGTCGCACGGGTAGCCAAGAACCAGCGCCAGCGTCCAGAACAGCCAGCGGAGGAAATCACGCTGTTTAACGTCGAGGAAATCGACCAGAAGCCGCAGAAAGGCACGGACTACGTCGAAGGCCTTCGATATGCCGCAGAGCGTATCAAGAAGCACGTCGATATTTTAAGAGGACACAAGAACCACGAATACGCACAGAGCGCCATCATCGCTCTTAAACTCGTATGCGGTGATATACTCGATGAAATAGTAAAAAACGGAGGGGTGCACGATGAAACCGAATATTAAGCACGCGCTCCGTAAGCTAGGCTACTACCAGCAGGAACCGCTCGAGCTTTTCGGCGTCAAGACCTACCCGACATTAAACAAGGGGTACGTCACTACGAACCGACGCGCGACATTCTCGGCTTCTATCACTTGCGAAGACAAGCCAAAGCTGACTATTGTCAAAGACCAAGACGGCGAGCTGTTCGATGACGTGTTTGAGCTGCTGGCGGCTTACCGCCTACCGCGGAAGCAGGCCGAGGAATTGAAACAGGTTGCGAGGGTACTATATGCCTAATATCGAGAAATTCACTTACTACCTGCCGCGGAATACGAAGAACCGCAAGCAGAATATGGTCCTAAACAGCAACGACCGACTAAACAGGTTTGCGAGAATGGAGACGACGCAGAAGCTCCGAGCGCTGGCAGCATATCAGGAGAGCGGGCGCGTGTTTGACCCGTACACGGCAGAACACCCCGCGCGGCTCATTCTCACCGTCTACCCGCCTACGCGGCAGGACGTAGACCCTCCGAACCTATACCCGACGTTCAAGGCCTTAATAGACGGACTGACCGACGCGGGCGTTTGGGTCGATGATAACAACCGCATTATACTTGAAACAGCTTTCCGCTATGGCGGAGTGAGTGGCAAGAAAGGACACTACAAGCTGGAAATAATGGCAATGCCTTGCGCCAGCATGTTTTGAAAAAGGAGGAACCATGGCAACATTTACGAAAATCAGGTGCATTGATATAGACGACTTCGGCACGTTTCAAGCGCTGGTGAACGTCGACGACGTATCAATCGTTACACCGTTTGAAAATAGCGATGATTGCTCCGAGGTCGTGCTATCTAACGGGTACACCTACCTTGCCGACTATCCGTTCAATGAGACGGCAGAAATCATTTTGAAAGCAAAGGAGAAGAAACAATGAGCAACCACTTTCAGGAATTACTAGAAGACCGCGACAGCTGGCGTGATAAATACCACGACGCGCTTAGAGAAATCGACGACATGAAATACGAACGGGTGAGTATTCTTTCAGAGCTAGAACTTACGGAACGAAGCGAGGAAGAATATCGAAAGAAGTACGTAGACGTTCTGGCTGCTTTCGGAAGCGAACACCGTCAATATCTGATCCAGCAGCGAAGCCTTGAATACTTCCAGCTCAAATGTATCAACTTGCAGCGCCAAGAGGACGGGTTAGAGCCGTACAATACGACCGCAGAAGCGGCGGAAGCTTTTATCAAGGAGACGCAGACAGACAAGAAGCCAGAAGACCTAACGCTATACGGACACAAGGTTATCATCAGCAACATTCCACCCGTAGGCCACCAACTCGAGCATATCGTATCACCGACAGCGAAGCAGCTTCAGGAAGCGTACGAGCGTATCATCGAGGAATACGGGACAGGACCAGCAGAGCCAGAAGAAGCCCCAGACTTTCGAGTCGGCTCTTTTATGAAATCAGAAGAAGCGGCGAACGCAATCTCAGAGCTAGGCAAGGCGTTTTTTATAAAAGACAAGGGCGGGAACACCTCGAAGTTAAGCGGCACGGCAACAGAGCTTGAAGACGTCGACATCGAGGGCGACGGACGGTATAGAGGTCTTACGCAAGATGTCCAAGGAGAAATCGAAATCAGATTGAAGCCAGCTACAGAGGAAGAAGCAACAGCGCTCGCGAAGCTGCTCGGTCTGCATGGACTGGTACAGGAAACACCGAAACACCCTCCGCGCAGGAAGTCGAAGAAGACGCGCAAGAACCACAGGAAGAAGAAAGTGAGAGGAACGAATGGAAATTTTTAAAAAGGCGGTCATAATTATCGCGGTTGTGTTCTACGCCGTTGTTAGCTGCATAGAGCAGAAGAAGGCGATAGATGAAAATCGGTACACGTTTATAAAATTGATTTTTGCGGCGCATATAGCGGCATCCGTAGTTACGATTATCGACTTTATCCGATATTAACCAGACGAGAGAGGACGGGCAGCAGCGCCCGTCCTTTTTTGCTATACCGTAGACAAGATACGGACTTTTTGCTAAAATATAAACAGCAATAACACAACGAAAAAGGGAGAGCTGACACAATGACCCAGAAAAAAGTATTTAGGATTGATACCGTCTACCGAAAGGAGCTAGAATGGCTTCGCTGGTACTACAAGAGAGACAGCAGGAACCCGAAGCGGACCATACTAGAGCAGCACATCGCGGACAGGATAGAGACGCTAGAAAGTCCCTACCACGCGACAGACGCCAACGGGACCATTAAACGCAGCGGGAAAGGCCGCAAGAGCGAAGCAGAGCGCGTGCTGGTAGCCAAAGAGAACGACACGAAGCTATCAAAGTACCTGACTATCAAACGAGCGCTAGACGACATCACAGAGCGCACAGACGCGCCCCTTTTGACAGCAATCAAGGAGGTTTACGTCTACCGCAGCATTAACTTGATAGGTGCAGCGTCGCGCTATATGTTCGTAAGCGAGCGCACGGCATATTACAGGGTCAAGGAATGGCTCGAGGAATTCAGCGATGAACTATTCAACCCGCGGCATAGAAGCGGCTAAACGTGCAAAAATACCGCGCTTTATCTGATAAAATGATAGTATCAGCTCAAACAGAAAGGCGCCCGCGTGGCGTCTTTTGTCGTTTACAGGAGGAAGAAGAAGCATGACGCAGACCAGCGAGAAAGTAACGCTGAAATACATGAGTACGGACGACCTTGTCCCGTACATATACAACCCGAGAGACAACGAGCAGGCCGTCGAAGCTGTGGCCGAGAGTATCAGTAACTTTGGATTTAAAATCCCTATCATCATCGACGCAGTCGGGGAAATCGTAACAGGACACACGCGCCTAAAAGCAGCGAAGCGGCTCGGCATTAAGAAAGTACCCGTTATCATCGCAGACGACCTAGACGAAGACCAAGTCCGAGCCTTCCGGCTTGCAGACAACAAGGTCGGAGAATTGGCCGAATGGGACGACGCGCTGCTTATGGCAGAGCTGGCAGCGATTGACCTTGATATGGAGCAATTTGGCTTTGACGTCGACGACCTGCTGAACGAAGCGGACGACCTTTTGACTGACGACGAGGAAGTCGAAGAAGACGACGCAGACCTTGAGCTACAAGATACGACAATCAAGGCAGGCGACATCTTCCAACTAGGACGTCACAGGCTAGCTTGCGGAGACAGTACCGACCGCGAACACATCGCGAAGCTCCTAGACGGCGCGAAGATTGACACAGTCTACACAGACCCGCCGTATGGAATGAAAAAGGAAAAGGACGGCGTCCAGAACGACAACCTGAACTTTGACGACCTGCTCGAGTTTAACAAGAAGTGGATCCCGATTACATTCGACGCGATGAAAGAAGTCGGTAGCTGGTATTGCTGGGGCATAGATGAACCGCTTATGGACCTTTACAGCAACATCTTGCGGCCGATGAAGAAGGAACAGCAAATCACCTTCCGCAATCTTTTGACATGGGACAAGGGAAGCGGCCAAGGGCAAATGGCGAAGCTAACCAGAATGTACCCGACCGCAGACGAAAAGTGCTTGTTTGTCATGAAGGGCGTCCAAGGCTTCAACACGAACTCTGATAATTACTTCGAGGGATACGAAGCAATCAGGAAGCCACTAGCAGAAGCAGCCGAGCGCGTGGGATTGACATCGAAGAAGTTGAAAGAGATAACAGGCGTGGCCATGTTCTCGCATTGGTTCACCAAGTCACAATGGACCCTCATTCCTTTTGAACATTACAAGAAAATAGCCGAATACTACGGCGACGAATGGGGCGCAGACTACGAGACAATCAAAGCGGAGTATGACAAAATCAAAAAAGACTACGACCGCATAAAACAGGACTACTACGCGACCAGAGCTTTCTTTGACGCAACGCACACGAATTTTAACAACGTATTGCATTTTAACCGCACCAGCGAAGAAGAACGCGAAGATACAGGCGGACACGCAACACCTAAACCATTGAACCTTGTCGACCTTATGCTAAAGACATCAACGCGGAAAGGCGACAACGTCTTGGACGTATTCGGCGGCAGCGGCTCGACACTTATTGCTTGCGAGCAACTGAACCGCACTTGTTACATGAACGAACTCGACCCGCAGTATGTCGACGTGATTATCCGACGCTGGGAGAAGGTATCGGGAGACAAGGCGGTCAAGATTAACTAACGACGAAAGGAGGTCAAGGCATGGCAGCAAAGAAGCCAACGAAGAAGACGACGAAGAAGCCGAGCGGCTCGAAGAAAGCCCGTCCCGTCCGTATGACGGATTGGGAGACAGACGACAAGCTGACCCTGCTGCAAGGCTGGGCGCGCAACGGATTGACGCAGGAACAAATCGCGAAGAATGTCGGGTGTGGAGCGCAGACTATCTCGAAGTGGAAATCGAAGTCCGAACGCATTGGGGAAGCTTTAAAAAAAGGCGCCGAAGTTGTCGACCTCGAAGTCGAAAATGCACTCCTGAAACGTGCCCTCGGGTACAAGTCACAGAACAAGCAGACCTTCATCAACGTAAACGCAAAAGGACAGAAGTCGCAGCGCGTAATTGTAACAGAAAACGAAGTACCACCAGACACGACCGCGATTGTCTTCTGGCTGAAAAACCGACGACCCGACAAGTGGCGTAAAATGGCGCCAGCCTTCGAGCGCAAGACCGAAGCGGAAGCGCGCAAGCTAGAAGCGGAAATAGAGAAGCTGCAACTTGAAATCGAAGCGCTACGGACGCAGGACATCACGGCAGACGACGCAATCTATATCATCGACGCATGGGCGGACGACTTCGACAACATCGAGGAAGCCAAGGCAGCCGAGAAGGACGACGAGCTGGCAGCAGTCGAGAAGGTCAAAAAGGCGCGTGACTTGGCAGATAAGACGTCAGGGAAGAACCTAGACCGCGACCCAAAGGGGGTGCGTGAATGAGTTTTGACGTACAGAAGAACGTGAACCCGCACTTTAAAGACGTATGGAAGACTAAAGCACCCTACAACGTACTCAAAGGCGGACGGAACAGCTTCAAGTCGTCCGTGATTGCCCTTCTGGCCGTCTATATCATGCTACGGTATATCAGGCTAGGCGAGAGGGCGAACGTCGTCGTCATTCGTAAGGTCGGGAACACAATCCGCGACAGCGTATTCAACAAGATTAAATGGGCGCTGCGTATGTTCGGCGTCATTGACGGCTTTACAGACACGGTCAGCCCATTTAAGATAAAACACATGAAGACAGGCTCGACGTTCTACTTTTACGGACAGGACGACTTCCAGAAGCTCAAATCAAACGACATCGAGGACATCGTCGCGGTCTGGTACGAGGAAGCGGCCGAGTTCACGAACGCCGAGGAATTCGACCAGACCAACATCACCTTTATGAGACAGAAGCACAGGCTGGCGCCGTTCGTTCGCTTCTTCTGGTCGTATAACCCGCCGCGCAACCCGTATGCTTGGATAAATAGCTGGTACGAGGAAAAGAAGACAGACCCGCGCTACCTTTGCCACAGCTCGACATACCTCGACGACAAGCTCGGCTTCGTTACGGAGCAAATGCTGGAGGACATCGAGAGGGTCAAGGCGAATGACTTCGACTACTACCGCTATATCTATCTAGGCGAAGCGGTCGGCCTTGGGAACAACGTCTACAACATGACGACCTTTCACGCGCTCGACCAGCTACGACCAGACGACCCGCTGGTCGGCGTCGCCTTCGCACTCGACGGCGGGCACATGCAATCAGCAACGGCTTGCCTTGCGCTCGGCGTAACGGCCAAGGCTAATGTCGTATTGCTCGACACATACTATTACAGCCCAGCGGGGCAGGTGAACAAGAAGGCACCTAGCCAGCTATCACAGGACGTCAGAGACTTCACGCGCCGTGTCGTAGAGCGTTACAGGGTGCAAGTCATACAGTACACGATAGACAGCGCCGAGGGTGCGTTGCGTAACCAGTTCTTTCTTGATTGGGGCGTACGCTGGAACCCCGTCGCCAAAGCGAAAAACTCGACGATGATTGAGGTTGTGCAGTCGCTACTTGCACGCGGCCGCTTCTACTACCTCGACACGCCAGAGAACGCCGTCTTTATCAGCGAACACCAGCGCTACCGATACGACGAGAAGACACTACAGACCGACGACCCGCGGGTCATTAAAGAGGACGACCACACTTGCGACGCCTTCAAGTATTTCTGCCTTGATAATGCGAAGCTGCTCGGCCTTATGGTCTAACGAACGGAGGACATCAAACCATGGGACTATTTCAGACCATACGAAACCTATTCACAAGGAGCAAGAACCACATGACGAACTACACCACATCAGGACGCCTTGACAGCGTGACAGACCACCCACGGATAGCCGTAACACCCGACGAGTACGACCGTATCAGGACGAACCTGCAATACTTCAAGAGCGAGTTCGACCCTATCCACTACCTCAACAGTGACGGCGACATGCAGACCCGCGCTTTCAACGACTTGCCTATTGGACGGACGGCAGCGAAGAAACTGGCAAGTCTGGTCTACAACGAAAAAGCAAAAATCACGGTAGCAGACGAAGAAGCGAACGAGTTCCTGCAAAAGACGCTCAACGATGACCGCTTCAACAAGAACTTTGAACGGTACCTAGAAAGCTGCCTGGCTCTTGGCGGTCTTGCTATGCGGCCATATATTGACGGCGACAAGGTGCGCGTGGCTTTCGTACAGGCTCCCGTCTTCTTCCCGCTGCAATCCAACACGCAGGACGTAAGCAGCGCAGCCATTTTGACAAAGACCCGCGTCGCCGACGGTCGGAAGTACAAATATTACAGCCTGCTAGAGTTCCACGACTGGACGGACAAGGGAGAAGAAGGTAACGCATACACGATTACCAACGAGCTATACCGTTCCGACGCAGCGGACGCACTCGGTGAGCGTGTGGCATTGTCCGAACTGTACGAGGACTTGGCCGAGGTTGTCAACGTGGAAGGTATCACGCGCCCGCTCTTTACTTACTTGAAGCCCGCAGGCATGAATAACAAGGACATCAATAGCCCGCTAGGTCTATCAATCTACGACAACGCAAAGCCAACAATCGACTTTATCAACCGAACCTTTGACGAGTACATGTGGGAAGTCCGCATGGGGCAGCGCCGCGTCATCGTACCAGAGAGCATGACACGCAGCAAGCTAGTACAAGACGAGCACGGCAACGTTACAACACGCCAGCGCTTCGACACAGACCAGAACGTCTTTGTCGCTATCGGCGGAGGGCTGGACGGTAACCAGATTGTAGACGTAACGACAGCAATCCGCGCCGAGCAGTACATCGCGACGATTAACCAAGGTTTGAAGCTGTTTGAAATGCTTATCGGCGTATCGTCTGGTATGTTCACCTTCGACGGCGACGGTATCAAGACAGCGACCGAGGTCGTAAGCGAGAACTCGGACACTTACCAGACCCGCAACAGCCTTGTAACGCTGGTAGAGCAGTCATTGAAGGAGCTTGCTGTCTCAATCCTAGAGCTTGCGGCTGGTGCTGGACTGTATAGCGGCCAGCTTGTGACAGTCGACGACGTATCGGTCGACCTAGACGACGGTGTCTTTACCGACAGGCAGGCAGAGCTAAACTACTGGTCGCAAATGTACGCGGCAGGTGCTTGCTCACGCCTGACCTTTATCATGAAGACGCGCAACCTGACCAAAGAAGAAGCGCTGCAGGAGATTGCAGCCATTGACGGTGACCTCCCACGGCTTCCAGACCTTGAAGAAGAAATCTACAAGACCAAGCAGCAGCAAACGACGGACGACGGAGAGGACGAAGACGAGAAGGCACCGCAGGACGCACAGGGAGCCGCTGACGAGGTTTAGGAGGTGACGGCGTATGACAACACCGCGCAAGGATAACAAGCGCAAAATAGGCCAAATATGGCGCAATGATAGCGAGCTAGAATTACAAGCGCAAGCTGTGGCCGAGATATACGACAAGCTACAATCCGACATGTTCGACGCTATGGTCCGCAAGCTGCAAGAGCGAGGACGGGCAGACCTAGAAGAAAACCCGTACTTGTGGCAGCTCGAAAAACTAAGCGGCTTGCACCTGCTGAACCGTCAAAACGTCGAGGAACTTTCTCGGCGTTCTGGCGTGGCTATCGACCAGCTCGAGCGTATCATCGAGAACGAGGGCTTGAAGATATACGAGGACACGCGCCAGCAGCTCGGAGAGGAACGCAGGGGCTTGTATAACCCCGTGACGGCGTCCCTACAAGCATATGCCATGCAGGCAAGGGGCGAACTCGAGAACCTGACGAACTCGACACTACCCGCAGGAATACGCAAGAGATTTCAGCAGATAGTCGAGCAGGCCGTCGCCGAAGTCGTTATCGGTGCGAAGACCAGAGACAAAGCCATTGCTGATACCGTCATGAAGTGGGCGGACAAAGGCTTTCACGGTTACACAGACGCAGCAGGCAGGGAGTGGAGCGCAGCGGCTTTCGCTCGGGCTATCATCAAGACCACGGTTTACAGTACATACAACGAAATGCGGACGAGGGCAGCGCGCGAAGCTGGCGTGAACACCTTCCTTTACTCGATGAAGGCGGCAGCGCGTGAAGCGTGCGCCCCGTTGCAAGGTAAGCTAGTCACCTACGACGCAGCCTTTACAGCCAAGGACGGGACTCGGGTCTTGTCGTTGGCTGACTACGGCTACGGAACGGCAGGCGGTTGCCTTGGCGTCCATTGCGGACACTACCTGACGCCGTTTGTGATTGGCGTCAACAGTATGCCAGAGGTTCCCGACTACCTGAAAGACCTGACGCCAGAGCAGGCACAGGAAAACGCGAAGATACAAGCCAAGCAGCGGGGGCTTGAACGCTCCATACGCAGCCATAAGCAGCGGCTACACGTTGCCGAGGTGTTAGGCGACGCAGACCACATCAAACGCGAGAAGATAGCCGTACGGAACCGACAGGCGCAGATTAGGGCGCTTATCGACCAGCACGACTTCCTACATCGTGACTACCAAAGGGAGAAAGTATTCAACTAGGCGGGGAGCTTCGGCTCCCGTCTTTTTTTGCGGCTTTATTGCAAAAATGCTAGTCTATACCGTGCTATTCTGGTATTGTCGAAAATCTCGCGGGGGTCGTCCCGCTTAACAACGACTAGGAGGAAACGACATGACAAAAGACGAACTGAAAGCCCTTGGCTTGACCGATGAACAGGTTGACGCAGTCTTCGCGGCACATGGTAAGGCGCTAAACGCGACGAAGGCGGAACTGGAGCAGGTCAAACAAGAGAAGGACAGTTTGACGACGCAGCTAGACCAACAGACGAAAGCAGTCGAAGAACTCAAAGCAGCCAGCACCACAGACGCCAACACCAAGGCGGAACTGGAGAAGCTGCAGGCTGACTTCGAGAGCTACAAGACGACAGCGTCCGAGGAACTAGCAGCAACCAAGAAGGCAAGCGCAATCGCGCTCGCTGTTCGTGATACTGGCACGATTGACCCAGAGGTCCTGACGTCGCTTATCAAAGCGGACGACGTGAAGCTCGGGGAAGACGGCAAGGCAGACATCGCAGAGATTGTCGCAGGTATCAAGGAGAGCAAGCCGTATCTGTTCCCAGCAGAGCCAGCGCCAGCCGACCCAGCACCAGCAGCACCAGCGCCACGCTTTACACCAGCGGGCAATCCAGACGGGGCAGGAAATGGACCCGTCGACCCGTTCCAAGCGGTCGTTGACAGCTACAAATAAATCAAATTAGGAGGGATACCATGGCAGGTAACCAAAACCAACCAGCGCGTATTTACACCAAGCAATACGCAAACATTCTCGGAACTGTTTTCCAAGCACGCGCAGCATTCGCGCAGGCACTTGCACCCGTTCAAATCTTGGACGGCGTACAGCAAAACAAGAAGGCGTTCAGCGTTAAGACTTCTGGCGTTCCTGTTGTTGTCGGCGAGTACAAGACAGGCGCGAACGATGTCTTCGGCGACGGTTCAGGCGTTAAAAACCGCTTCGGTAACTTGACAGAGGTCATTTACGAAGATACAGACGTCGACTACGACTACACGCTCGCAATCCGCGAGGGGTTCGACCGTCACACCGTAAACAACGACCTGAACGCAGCAGTAGCGGACCGCTTCAAGCTGCAATCAGAAGCGCAAACCCGCAAGGCTTCCGTCCGTATCGGTAAGCACTTGTCAGACGCAGCAGGCAAAGACCTTGCCCTTGCTAGCTTGACAGACGCGGAAATCTTGAAGACCTTCAACAAAGCGGCTGCATACTTCACAGACACCGAAGTAACCGCACCCGTGACCGTGTACGTTCGCCAAGAAATCTACAACGCGATTGTAGACATGGCAGCGAACACCGCAGCTAAAGGCTCTAGCGTGTCTATCGACAATAACGGCGTGACTAAGTACAAAGGGTTCACAATCCAGCCAGAAGCGAAGTCAAACTTCCCAACGGGTACTATCGCGCTGTTCGTTCCTAATGCTATTGTTATCCCGTTTATCGGTATTCAAACAGCCCGCACAATCGAGAGTAACGACTTCGACGGCGTAGAGCTGCAAGCAGCAGCCAAGGGCGGACAATACACGCTTGAAGATAACAAGAAAGCTATCATCAAGGTTACGGGAACAATCACCGAATTGTAAGAAGGGAGGTAGCAGTCTATGGCTATTAGACTATACGAGACACGGGTCAACTTGTCACTTGTCCGCGAAGGCGTCGACTACCTGACGGGCGACCAGTTCGAGCTGGACGAAGACCGCGCGACCTCTATTAACGAGAGCATGACGTCGGCCTTTCCTGATGTTTCGCCTATCTTGGTCGAGGTTGTCGCTACGGCAGCGCCAGCAAGCAACGTCAGCGGAGACGTTGACCTTGACGCCATGAAGAAAGACGAAATCAAGGCCTTGCTCGATGAAAAAGGTATCGAGTACGGTTCGAGAGCGACAGTAGACGAGCTGAAAGCCCTTCATGACAACGCATAACGGGCGCACTTAGCGCCCCTTTTTGAAAAGGAGGTGCCAGCGTGGCCTACATCACACAGGACGAGTACAACGCGCTAGAGTTCGACCCGTTAGAAGGTCGTTTCTCGCAGCTCGAAGCACGCGCCCGCATAGCTATTGACCTATACACGCGCTCATTTTATCATCATATCAACCTAGAAAACGAACCAGAGAACCGAAAGGCAGCCGTCAAGCTGGCTATGGCCTTCCAAATGCTTTATCTCGACAAGTCGGGCATAATGACAGCGGAAGACCGCAGCAGCTACTCTAGCATTAACATAGGACGGACGACTGTATCGTACAAGGACGAAGGAAAAGCAGCAGCTAAAGGCTTCAACTTGTCGCAGGACGCTATCGCTGTCCTCAATTCTATCGGCTTCTACGGTTTGACGCGGGCCGTGTATGATAGATAAGCGCCTACTTGATAGCGTCCTGACGGTCGAGCTGCTAGACCGTACCAAAACCGACGCCTACGGGAAAACACCTTACACCGCACCAAAGTCTCTCAAGTATTGCAGGCTTGACCGCAGCAGGGGAGAAAGTGGCACGAATAACAGCAAGACGTCGAGCAATACGTCGATCGCCTTCATCTATCCGCGATTTACGCCCGTGACAGTCAACGACGACTGGAAGGGCGCCAAGGTCACGGACGAAGACGGCAACGTCTACACAATCGAGCGCTGGCTTGTCAACAAGCTAAACGGGCGCGTGTTCTCCTACGAGCTGGAGCTTAAATGATGGGAATACGGGCAAACGTTGACCTTAGCGGCATAGAACGCAAAATATCCCCCGCACAAATGCGAGCAGCAAAGCAAGCAGTCGCGGGGCAGATACTGATAGATTGTGAGCAGTACGTCCCAATGTTAGACGGCGACCTCCGAGCAAGCGGCCACGTCGGAAACGGCGGCGAAAGCGTAATCTGGCAAACAGTTTACGCCAAGGCTCAATACTACGGCACCAACGGGCGGCAGGTGTTCAGTCGATACACCACCGCAGGCACAGGTTCCAAGTGGTACGAGAAAGCAGAAGCGAACCACATGGACGACTGGAAAGAAAAGGCAATAGAAGCGCTAGGGGTTAGATAAGCTATGCAGAATAACAAGAATTTTCAGGAGGTGCTAGTCGCCTTCATAAATGGGCTGAAGTTGGAGCTGCCAGCCCGCCTTGATTATTTCAAGGCAGACGGCGACGACTTGGTCGTCAACCTGCTACCGACAGGCCGCAAAGAGCGGGAGTTCATGGACGGAGGGGCGGAAGTGTCCCTGCCGTTCGAGTTCGCTTGCAAGAGCCTAGACAACGAGAAGGCGTCCGCTATCTTGTGGAAGATATGCGAGGAACTTTCAGAGGTCGAGGACTTGCCGAGTACGGACGGAAGTTACAACTTTATCCGCTTGAACGTCGGCCGCGAAGGGTTCGCAGGTAAGGACGAGCAAAGATACTACGTTCACACGCTGAACATCACAGCGTACATCGAGACAAAGCCAAGGAGGAAGTAACGAATGGCAAGATTAAAAAACGCCCTACGGGTCCACGAAATCGGGGTATTCGACCCTAAGAACCCAGAAACAGAGCCAACGGAATGGCTCAAACTAGCGAAGTACATCGAGACAGTCAACGACGAAAGCGATGAAGAAACGGACGACACAGGCTTCTATGACGGAGACGGAACGCCCGAAGAAATCGTGAAGTCAGTTGTTGGCGGCTTCTCGTTTGAGGGCTTCTACGACGCAGAGGACAAGGCACAGGCTCTTATCGCTGCTATGAAATACAAAATCGGCGAAGGTCGTCGGGTTTGGTTCCGTGTCACATCTGCCGACAAGAAGAAGACATGGACGCAGGTTGCGAACGTGTCCGAAATCAAGGCAGGAGACGGCGACGCAACAGAGTTTGAAGCGTTTGAATGTACTATCAAGTTCATCAAGGCGCCAGTCGAGAAAGCAGTCGGCGGATAATCGAAGAAAGAGCGGGGCAGGTCTTGACCTTGCCCTTTTCTTTTGGTATTATATAAGCAGCAAAGAAAAGGAGACGTCAAAACATGACAGAAACAGCACAAGCGCGCAATTTGTCGACCATGAAGCCATTATTCGACGGTGACAGTCTGGCAAAGGTCGTTACTATCCCAATCACAGCCGAAGAAGTTCGCGAGGTTCCTATCTCGGACGAGACGCAGAAGAAGCTCGAAGACCTCAAGAAAGAACTCGAAGAACTTCGTAAGGGCATGACAGGAGAGGACGAAGCGGCTGACCGTGTTATCTTGAAACAAATGATTGACAAGGGTCTGACGACATTGTTCGACAAAGAAACGGCCGACCTGATCTATGAACTTTGCGGTAAAGAGGTTATCACCTATACCGAAAAGTACGCACTAATCGCCGAGTTCATCAACTCGCATTTCCAAGACCGAGTGAATAGCGAAGTATTCGCAAAGTACGCGCTAAAGGCTAAGAAATAATGCCTTTCGACATCAGTCGGCCAATACCTCAAGAGCTGGTTCATCGTGGCAAACGATACCAGCTTTTTCTGTCTTTCGACAACGTTCTCCGCGTCTTTGAAATGTTTCAGGACGACGACATCGAAGACCTCAGCAAACCTTACTTCGCAATGATACTTCTTACAGGCTCGCAGGACTTCAACGACCTATATGCCGAGGAAGTTATCGAGGTTTACAAGCAGGTGTTCGATGAACATATCAAGGTAACGCGTCCGATAGACGAAGCACCGCGGTATGACCTAGAGGGCAACGTGCTGCCTAGCAGGAAAACAGAAGACGACGAAGACGAGGACAGGGCGCCGTTCAGCTTTAAGTACGACGGCGAGTATATCTTCGCTTCCTTCCTCCAAGCCTACGGGCTGGACTTGATAGAGCAGCAAGGCGTCCTATCATGGCGGAAATTTAACGCGCTTCTGGCTGGCCTGCCTGATAGCACCAAGCTATCGCGGGTCATGGAGATAAGGAGCTGGAAACCGTCAGACACTAAAGACAAGAAGGAGCGCGAACGTATGCGCAAACTACAAAAATTATACGAATTACCTAACGAGTAGAAAGGGGGTAACCAATGGCAGACGGAAGAGTAACGATACAGGTATCAATGGACGGGCAACAAGCCCGAAGCGAAACGCGCGGCCTGAAAGCCCTACTTGAAGGCCTGACGGGTTCGGTAGGCAAGACGGGCAGCATGTTTAAATCAATGCTTGGCGCGAACATCATCGGCAACGCATTGACAGGAGCGCTCGGCAGCATTAAGAACGGCGTGGCGGAGATTGCCACAGAGCTTACCAGCTCAACAAAGGCTTGGAAGACCTTCGAGGGTAACTTGTCAATGCTTGGCAAGTCCGCGGAGGAAATCGGCCAAGTAAAAGCCAAGCTGCAGGACTACGCAACCCAGACCATTTACAGCGCGTCTGACATGGCGCAGACGTACAGCCAGCTAGCGGCCGTCGGTATCGAAAGTACCGACCAGCTAGTAACAGGGTTCGGGGGTCTGGCAGCGGCAGCAGAAAACCCGCAACAGGCGATGAAGACATTGAGCCAGCAGGGCGTCCAAATGGCAGCCAAGCCCAAGGTCGCATGGCAGGACTTCAAGCTCATGCTAGAGCAGACGCCAGCAGGTATCGCAGCCGTAGCGCGTGAAATGGGAATGTCTACCGATGAAATGGTTCAGGCCGTTCAGGACGGGAAGATTGCCACAAACGACTTCTTCGACGCGATAAAGAAGGTCGGGAACTCGGCCGAGTTTACCAAGCTAGCGACAGAATTTAAAACCGTTGATCAAGCGATTGACGGGGCAAAGGAAACGCTAACTAACAAGCTACTACCAGCCTTTGACGTGGTGAACAAGCACGGGATAAAGGCCGTTGTAGCCTTAACGAACGCACTCGACAGCGTAGACTTCGGGGCGCTGGCTAGCAACCTAGACAAAGCGCTGTCAAGTATCAACGTAGAGAAGATTGTTCAGGACATACGGACAGCCTTCGGGACTATTTTCAACGACCTAAACGGCGCCAAACTGGCGGGAGCCATGGAAGCGGTGCGGGGTGCAATCGACGCAGTCGGGAACGCCTTCGCTAGCGCTGGCGGAAAGACCGCATGGCTGAACACTATCAGCAACATTGTAGGCGCTGTAATCAACACATTCGCAGCAGGGGCAAACATTGTCAAGAACTTCGTCAATGCTTTCGCACAGACAGGAGCGATGAAAGCAGCCAAGGCAGCCATAGACGGCCTTGTTTCGGCTTATAACAACATCGTGACGAGTATAGGCAACTCGTCCGCATGGTCCGCACTTGGGACTATCATCGGCAACGTCGCGAATGTAATCGGCAACGTCGTTGCGGCGGTCGGGAACTTCATCGGCAGCCTTGACCCGTCAATCATTCAAGGCGTGGCTGCTGCTCTTGCTGGCCTTGTCGTAGGCTTCAAAGCCTTCAGCTTCTTGCAGTCGTTCAATCCGTTCGGGTTGTTCGGTAGAAACGCAGCCGAAGGAATGGGGCAGGCAGTGCAAGGCGTAGGACGGTCTAAGGGGATAATCTCCCAGCTCATGACAGGCCTAGCAAACATCATCAAATCATCAGGAACAGCTATTAGTACAGCCGCAAAGGGTATCGGCCAAGGTATCAAGGCGGCCTTGTCTGGCGCGGCACCTGCAATCAGAGCGTTCGGCGCAGCTCTTAAAACAGCAGGTGTCGGGAATATCCTAGCGTTCGGCGGTGCGGTAGCTATCGCGGCCGTTGGTATCGGTGCTGGTGTCGCAATCATCGCGGCAGGGTTCGCATTGCTGGCAAGCCAGAGCGAAGGGATAAGCGCGATTATAAACGCAGTCGGCCAAGCCTTCGCAACGGTAGCAACCGCTATTATTGGGGCTTTTGCGCAGGCAATCGTCACAGTCGCGGGAGTTCTGCCAACGGTAACGCAGGCGCTTGCTGGTCTGGCTCCGTTAGTCGTAGCCTTCGGCCAAGCCTTCGCAGCGGCGGCTCCGTTCGTAACGGCACTAGGTCAAGCGATAACGTCGATTGCAGGAGCGCTTCCGCCAGTTATCAACGCAATCAGCCAAGGGGCGGCAACAATCATCGGGGCGCTTACGCCAATCGCGGAGATTGTAGGCAACGTGTTTACTAACATAGCGCAAATCGTAGCGAATGCAATCGTCCAGATTATACAAGCCCTCGCGCCGTTCATGCCTGCTGTGTCTGAAATGGTTCAGGCGCTGGCGCCAGTCTTGCAGTCTATCGTTGAAGCCTTTACTACGCTAGTCAGCCAGATAAGCCCGATTATCGACAGCATAGCCAATCTATTCAAGACGCTAGGCAATGCCATTAAGTCCGTACTAGACGGAGCAAAGGGCGTAATTGAAGGGTTCGGGAACTCTGTCAAGTCCATTCTGGACGGCGTATCTGGCGTTATCAAGTCAATCGGACAAGCAGCACTCAACGCAGGGAACGGCTTCAAAGCTCTTGCGCAGGGCGTTGTCATGATAACGAACACCAACCTCGGAGACATGGCAGCCAGTCTTGCAGCAGTAGCGACAGGTGTCGGCAAGATTGCAGGGTCGGCGGGAGGAATGGCAAGCGCTGGCGCTGGTATGAAGCAGCTAGGTGCTGGTCTTGCTCTTATCCAAGCAAGCGGGACGTCCGCGTCTGCTGTCCTCGTCGTCCTAGCTGCTAAAATCCCGATGATAGGTTCATCGGTCAGCCAGCTAGCACCAGCAATGACAACGGCAGCGTCAGGGTTCAGAGCGTTCGCTACAAGCGCCATGTCCTCGCTGTCTGGTCTAGTAGCCAGCACGGCCATTTTGACGCAGTTCTCGGCTCGTATAACGTCCCTAGCGTCGTCATTCTCGGCAGTTACCGCAGGCGCGGCCATGTTTGCGAACGGGTTCGCGATGATAAACTCTGTACTGTCTTCCGTAAACGGACAATTTACAGCGACGACTTTATCTGTTACAATGTTAAGAGGGCAGATTGCCACCGTACCGTCTGCATTTATGCAGGTAGGCGTAAGCGCCACGATGGCAACGGCTCAAATCCGACAAATCGGCTCGTCTGCTCCTATCATCGGCGCTTCAATGCGTGCGGCAGCGTCCCAAGTAGTCGCGGCCATGGCACAAATGGTGCAAGCGGTCGTTTCTGGCGGTCAGAGAATGATAGCAACAGGACGACAAGCTGGAACCATGACAAGCCAAAACCTCGCTGCAGGAATACGGGGTGGCGTCGGAGCCGTAACGGGCGCAGTCGCTTCTCTTGTATCAGCCGCGGCGTCCAGAGCGTACGCTGGCGCTGGTTCAATGCGTGGCGCTGGTTATCAAATCGGCGCAGGGTTGGCGCAGGGTATGTATGCAGCCCTTGGAGCTGTCACGGCCGCAGCTAACGCCCTTGTCGCACAGGCAGAGCGGGCAGCACAGGCCAAGGCAAGAATTCACTCACCGTCCCGTTTGTTCCGCGATGAAGTCGGCCGCTATATCCCGCAAGGGGTTGCCGTCGGTATCGAGAAGAACACGGACTACGTCGAGGAAGCGTCGGCCGCTATGTTCGACAAGGTGAGCAAGCTCAAAGCCAGAGCCGAGGACTTCATCGGCACAGGCAAGAGCAGCCTAGCTTCTACGGTACGGGCAGAGACAGCCAGCCGCCAGACAGTACAGCAGCAAGTCGAAGTCATTCGCAAACGGACAACGGACGCGATAGACAAAGCGCTTGAAGTCGCAAGACGAGCGGTCGAAAGACCAGTCCAAATCGACATCGACAGCCGCAAGGTCGCAGAGACTACGGGTCCAGAGCTTACACGATGGCAGTCGAAAGAAACCAAGCTAAGAGATAGAGGGAGAGGTATAGTATGACAAAGCAAGAAGTCACAATGACTTTCAACGGCGTCAACCTCGGGAAATACTTCCGCATTACTGACGTACGGCGTCCCGTGTTATCAGAACGAGAGATAACCACGAACGACGCCCCGTCGGTAGGAGTGAATATCCAGAGAGTGAAGCGCAAAGCGAAAACAATCGAGGTAGAGTTCCGCATGCTCACCGACGACGGCCAGAGCATGGAGCTATTAAAGCACGAACTCGGCGGCGTTCTAAACGTCGTCGAAGCTGTTCGGGTGACGTTCTCGGACGAACCCGACAAGTATTACATGGCAATACCTCCTAAGAATATCGAACCCGACACGGTCGCTTCATGGCTGCAAAAAGGCACCCTGACGCTGCTAGTACCTGACGGGGTCGCTCATTCGACAACGTACAAGAAAATCACGGAAGCCGAGAACAAAGGCGACCGCTTGGTCTTTAAGATTGAGAATAACGGCAATCACCCCGCTAAGCCAATCATCAGGGTTAAGCACAAGGCCGAAAACGGCTATCTAGGCTTCGTAAACTCTACGGGCGCTCTAGAGATAGGAAATCCCGAAGAAGCCGACACGGAGGAATACAAGCGGTCAGAGCTGCTGCTAGATTATCGAGACAACCTCATTCTTAACGGCTTCACCGCCGCAGTTAAGAACAGGGCAATCCTAAACGATACATCGCAGACGCTAGACGGGACGGTTATCAATACAGATAACGCGTGGGGACGTCCTCACTTGTCCCTTGGAGCGCGTGGCGGCACATCAGGACAGCACGCAGGGACGTTGACTTGGGACATACCAAGAGGGAGCGACGGAGTGGCTGGCTCGCTGCATGATTATATCTGGTGGCGTCAAATCTTTTGGCTTGGTGCCACTTCCGAGTTTGGTTTCTTAAAGGTCATGGTGAGCGACACAGAAGGCCGCTTCTTGTACGGCGTAGAAACCTACAAGCGGGCTAATGGTCTATGGTGCGAGTTCAACATTCTTGGAGCGAACGGGCGGGGCGGCTACGATATGCTAAGACGTTTCAACTTCCTTGGTACGCACAACATGGACCAGAACCCCTTCAACGAGCCGCGGGGCTGGTCTGACATGCGCAGAGTCGACGACACAATCACGTTTTACTGGTTCGGGTCTTATCTCCCTATCACGATACCGCAAATCAAAGGCCGCAAGTCGGCAAAGATACACGTCGCCTTTGGCTCTATCGGCGACCGTCCTATCGTGCGGCACATGTACCTAGACGGGCTAATGTACCGAAAGGACAACGTATCGGCCGTCCGTGACGTCCCGAACTCTTTCCAGCCTAACAGCACGGTAGAAATTAACACGGAAACGGATAGCGCGCTGGTGAATGGCTTATCAGCTTCGCAGCGTATTATCCACGGGTCACAATGGCTGACATTGCCGCCTAAATCCTCGACGCTGGAAGTCTTCACGTCTAGCTGGTGCAAGACCAAACCCGAGGTGACTATATCATTCGAGGAGCTTTTCTGATATGCTTTTAACAATACACGATGCAGACATGCACCAAGTGGCATGGATAGACAACGAGAAGCAAGACACGCTGAATTACTACGACGACATCTGGACGCGCTACCTTGACACAGGAGCGTCTACTTTCGAGTTTACCGTCCAAAAGAAGGCAATTAAAACCGACCTCGGGAACAAGGCAGCTTATAGCTACCTGAACGAGCGCGCTTTTGTGTCGTTCATCTACAAGGGGCAGGCTTTCGTCTTTAACGTAATGGAGATTGAGGAAGACGAGCACACTATCCACGTCATATCCGAGAACCTCAACTTGGAACTTATCAACGAGAAGGCCAACGCATACAAGGCACCAAGGGCTATGACGCTACGGGAATACCTCGAAGCAATGGGCTTGATTGCCTTTGCATACCTGAAAGTAGGTATCAACGAGCTAGAAGGTCAAACGCGTACGCTAGAATGGGAGGGGCGGGAAACCAAGCTCGCCCGTCTTATCTCCCTAGCTGGCCGCTTCGACGCGGAGCTGGATTTTGAAACCCACCTAAAGAAAGACGGGACAATCAAGGACTTTGTCGTCAATTTCTACAAAGCCAACGACGGCGGCCAAAACCAAGGGGTCGGCAAGGTTCGCGGCGACTTAATTCTGGACTACGGCCACAACCTCGACAAGCTGACGCGGCACATCGACAAGCGGGAAATCGCTAACGTCGTAATGCCCGTTGGCCGTGACGGCCTGACAATCGACGGCATGGGCGAGCTAAAGCAATACAACGCGGCTGGAGAGCTAGAGTTCTACCAGTTCGGGTCTATGCTCTATGCTCCGCTATCAGCGCAGCGCTACCCGTCAACCTTTACAGGTCGGGAGGTGTCCGATAGGTGGATAAGAAGCGACATTGACGTTGATACGGACAACAAGGACGTACTACGAGCAACAGGCTTGCGGCACCTGAAAAAGGTTGCCTATCCTGCTATCACTTACAAGCTGAAAGGCTTCATCGACGCGGACATCGGGGACACTATCACGGTACGAGATAGCGGCTTCAAGCCGTTGCTGCTCATGACAGCGCGTGTTTCCGTCCAGAAAATCAGCTTTACCGACAAGACCAAGAACGAGACAGAATTCGACAACTTCAAGGCGCTTGAAAACCGTCTGACTGACGGCATACAGCAGGCGCTAGACCGAGCAATCGAGAACGCGAAGACGTACAGCATTAAACTAGAAACATCTAACGGCGTAATGTTTAAGGACGGGGTAGGCGAAAGCATAGTCACGCCTACGCTGTACCGAGGGGCTAGACCAATCAGCCAAAACGTAAGCTGGAGCTGGTTCGTCGGCGGCGTCTACAAGGCCACAGGGTCAACGTACAAGGTCGAAGGCAAGAAGGTAGGCGACAAGCTAGTCCTGAAAGCTGCTGCCATCATCGGCGGCCAGACCATAGCGACGGAAGACCTGACCTTTGTCAACGTGACGAACGGGGAAGGCGTCGGCATTGCTTCAACGGTTATCCACTACGCCCGAGGGGAGAGCGGGACGGAGATACCGACGAGTGGCTGGATTGCTAACGTCCCAGTCGTAGAAGACGGCCGCTATCTATGGACCCGTACGACATGGAACTATACCAACGGAACCAGCAAGCAAGGCTACAGCGCGGCCAAAATGGGAGAGCGAGGGGCTAAAGGCGACCAAGGGAACGGCGTCGTCTCGGTCGCTAACTACTATCTGGCTACCAGCGCAGACAAGGACGTCACCTATTCGGCTACGGGCTGGACGACAGCAGTCCAGCAGATAAGCCAGAACGTTCCCTACTTGTGGCATTACAGGCAAGAGACATTCAGCAATGGCAGCAGCAACCGCACGCAGCCCGCTATCATCGGGACACACGGGAAGAATGGGACGCCGCTTTATACTTGGATAAAGTACGCGGACAGCCCGACGTCTGGCATGAGCGACACGCCAGCAGGCAAGCAGTATATCGGCATAGCTTACAACAAGCAGACGGCTACGGAAAGCGTCAACTACGCAGACTATTCTTGGTCGCTGATTAGAGGGGCGGACGGTGTCGAAGGCCCTAAAGGGGCAGACGGCCAAACTCTTTATACTTGGATAAAGTACGCCGATAACGCCCTGGGAGCTGGTATGAGCGACACGCCGACAGGCAAGCGGTATCTTGGCCTTGCGGTCAATCGTTCGACGGCCAGCAGGTCAAACAATCCGAGGGACTACGAGTGGTCGCCGCTGTTTGAAAATGTCAAGGTAGGCGGCCGCAACCTCTTGCGGAACTCGCAGGGTCCGTTCGCACCAGACAGCAAACCCGAAAACTTTGACAACTTCGAGGTTTACGGCAGAACGTCGATACATCTTGTAAACGGCGAGAAATACCTTATCAGCGCCAAGACTAACGGCAAGTTTTCAGACGTCCACAGCGGCGCAGCAGAGAGCGACAACGTGGTCTTGTGGTTTACTGACAAGGTGGCACACATCGCGGCAGTCTCTAGCCCAGAGACGAGCACAAGCGGCACCTTCTTTACTTGGGACAAGCCAACGGGCGACTACTACTTGCGGGTTAATACATACCACAAGCAGCCTACTGTCAAGGTTTGGGACGTTAAAGTCGAGCAGGGAACCGTCAAGACAGATTACACGATAGCGCCCGAAGACCTGCAGGAGCTATTCGACGCAAAAGCAGACCAGAACTTGACGCAGCAGCAACTCGAAGCGCTAGCGGAAAGAACCCGCATGGCAGAGACAGAAGCCAAGGCGGCCGAAGTTGCTTCAGTGCTGCAAGAGTGGGTCAAACGATTTAACGAGTACATGGCAGAAGATACCAAAGGCAGGGACGAAAGCGAGAAGAAGCTGATAGACGTTGCCCGACGGGTCGAAGCCATAACGAACGACTTCGGGGAGCTATCCGAACGCTGGAACTTCATAGATACCTACATGAAGGCCGCAGAAGAAGGGCTGGTCATCGGGAAGAAAGACGGGACAAGCTCAATCAGGATAAGCGACCAGCGTATCAGCATGTATTCAGGAAATACCGAAGTCATGTATATCAGCCGCGGGGTCTTGCATATAGACAACGGGGTCTTCACTAAGACGCTTCAAGTCGGGCGGTTCGTCATGAGCCAGCACGAAGTAAACGCAGACATGAACGTCGTCCGATACGTCGGATAATTAAGAAAGGGGTCAATAAATGACAGAATATTTTAGTGGACAAGACGGGCAAGGGTACACCCTTAAAGCAATCGTTGAGCAAGTAGGACAGAACAAGGCCGAGAACTATTCGGACGTACGCGTCCGATTGTTCCTGCTCAATCGTTGGGTCACATTTTCAGATTACAACGTGACAGCTTCGGTAACTATCGAAGGGCAGCGCGTATCATTCAAGGGACGGCCAGCTGTTTTGAATTACAGCAGCGAAACGAAGCTCGAAGGCTTCGAGACAACAGCGCGGGTTTACCACAACGGAGACGGCAGCAAGACAGCCACAATCTCGGCAGACCTCACAGGAAGCGGCGGCTATTCTCCGTCTTATCTATCTATTTCTGAGCGTAAGTTCGAGCTGACGCGGATAGCCAGAGCGTCCAGCGTGTCCGTTTCAGGGACAGCGGTCGTCGGTCGAGGATTTACTATCTCAATCAATCGCGCTTCTTCATCGTACACGCACAAGCTCCGCTACGTCTTCGGCTCCGAAGCGAAAGACATCGCGACAGGCGTCGGCGAGTCTCACACTTGGACGGTTCCGTCTTCGCTGCTAACTCAAATCCCGAACTCAAACAGCGGCCGCGGCACAATCTATTGTGAGACGTACAGCGGCGCTACGATGATAGGCGAAACGTCGGTCGCGTTTACGGTCGAAGTCGCAGAAGGCGGCGCACGTCCTACGCTGGCAGATATTACCTTGACGGAAGGAAACCAGAAAGTCACGAAAGTATTGACAGGCGCAAACTACCTGCAAACAATCAGCGACATCGCGGTATCTTTTGAAGGCGCGAAAGGCGTTGACGGTTCTACGATTGCTGGCTACTATGCGGAAATCGTAGATAGGAACCAATCAACGAACCAAAACGGCGGCCGCCTTGGTCCTATGAACTTCACAGGCTCCGCCACTATCCGCGCAAAAGTCATCGACAGCCGCGGACGCGCTAGCGAGTACGTCGAGAAAACTATCAACGTCATCGAGTATTTCACACCCGTATTAACTTTTAAAGTCGACAGGGTAGGCAAAGACGGTTCGACTTTGTTAGTAACTCGGACGGCTAAAATCGCGCCGATAATGGTTGACGGCGTCCAGAAGAACGAAATGCGTTTCTCTTTCACAACTCGGGATATAACTAATGACGGGCCGATAAAAAAGGACGTCGGCGGCATAAACAACATTCCTAGCAATATCAATAGCCTTGTAAATGCTCCGTCGCCGCTTTTTGGTGATTTCCCGATAACCAATGCGTACGAAGTAGAAGGTGAACTAAGCGACCTTTTCAAATTTAGCGCTGTAATTACCGTTCCCGTACCCGTCGAAAAAGTTATCTTTGCATACGACAAAGATAGCCGCTTCGGAATTGGCAAGACGCCAGAACGCGGCATGCTAGACGTAGCGGGCGACATCTACGCCAACGGTAAGATTATCCAGCAGCACGCTATCACGCAAGGAAACGGCCGCGCTATCTACACATACGGGAAAGACTTCGACGAAGAGAAGACAACGGGCGTCTACTTCAAGAACGGGAAAGAACCGAACAATCCCGCTAAGCAGTACGGCTTCCTATTGGTTCTCAACTCTAACAATGAATGTTTCCAATTATTCTTCCCAACGATTGCAACAGCCGAGCCGTCCAAGCGCATTTTTTACGGCGGTAAATGGACGCCGTGGAGTTCTAACGCACGACTGGACCACGTCAACCTAATCAACACAGGCTGGCAGCCAGCGGGTTATCCTAAGAGCTTCTATAAGCGTTGCGGCGACGTGCTGGCAATCCGTTTCGACTTTGTAGGAAATGGATCAAGTATTGAGATAGCAGCCATTCCTTCCAGCGTTCTCCGAGCGGTTCAGGAATACATGCTAACAGTTCCCAAGTGGTCCGTAGAAGCCAATGGAACGAATATACAAATAAACCTAAACGGAAACAAGCTCGTAGCGTTAAACACTCAATCAGGCGCACGGCATAGCGGCCAAATCGTCATTATGTTGTAACTTTACAAACACGCGCTACCGTGCTATACTTTAGACATCAAGAAAAGGAGGGCAAACATGCTCAACATCGAACGCACACGCCAGACCGTCGCTTCCTTCTACGTCGAGGAAGAAGGCCAGAAACACCTTGTTAAAACTACAATCGTCAACACAGACGGGAACGCAGTCAGCACAGCCAGCGAGAACATCATCGACGCCGAGCGCTACGCAGCGAACCGCCGCGATATGCGCAAGGACGAGCTGGCGCTGCAAAATGCTATCTACGACATCGAGGACGCCGTCCTGAACGAAATCGAAGCAGCGAAAGCAGCACAGACACAAGCATAAACAAGGACTTTGCAAAATACCCTGCCTATGGTGGGGTATTATTGTTTTGTCAAACAAAACGAAATGGGAGAGCAAGACATGCACGAACTACTAGCGGCTGCCGTCACACCGCAGCCATCGCCAGAAAATGACGGTATTTTTTTGATTATAGACGTAATCATCAAATTCTACCAGACAGGGATAGACGACCACTTGCCCGTTTTCGGGTTGCTGGTTCTGATTGTCGCTGACATTCTGCTTGGCGTAGCGCGTGCTTGGGCGCAGAATAGATTTTCTAGTTCCAAGCTTCGGAAGGGCGTCGTTAGTCACGTTACCGTGTTTCTTGCTGTCATGTTTTCGTATCCGTTCGCAGAGTACGCGGGACAGGCTGGCTTCGTGAACAGCTTCATCTTGGCAATGGTCGCAAGTTACGCAGCTTCGATTTTGAAAAATCTTTCCATGTTAGGCGTCAAGCTGCCATACCTCGAGAACTTCATCGAACGCAACCTAGACCACGACAAGGAACTATTCCAGCAGGACGGAGACGTTCGACACAAGGAGCCGAAGAAAACGGCACCGAAGAAAAAGAAAGAAGGAGGAAATAAAGCGTGAAGAATTTCCAACTATCAAACGAAGCCTATTCGTTGCTTAAATGGGGTACAGCAATTTTCTTGCCAGCCCTTGCGACATTCGTCGGGACTATCGGAACCGCTCTTAATTGGGAGCATACGCAGCTAGCTCTTATCGTTTTGACCGCGTTTACAACCTTTATGGGTACGCTGCTAGGTATCACGTCAGCTAACTACAACGCAGGAAACAAGGAATAGGGGGCGAAAATGGTTAATACAGAACTAGCAATCTCCTTTATGGCAGGCCTAGAGGGCAACGTCAGCTACTCTATGGCACGCCGCGAAGGCCCTAGCTCCTATGATTGCTCTAGCGCGATTTACTACGCCCTACGAGCTGGCGGCGCGTCTCCTGCTGCTTGGACTGTCAACACAGAGACAGAACACGATTGGCTTATCGCGAACGGCTACTACTTGTTTGCTGAGAACGAAGATTGGGACATGCAGCGCGGCGACGTTATCATCTGGGGGCCTAAAGGTCAATCACTCGGCGCAGGCGGTCATACCATGCTTGCACTTGACGCGGACAACGTCATTCATTGCACATACGCAGCGAACGGCGTAACTCGCAACAACTACAACCAGCTTTACGGCTGGAACGCTGGCACCATGGGCGGACCTTACGTCTACGTTTACCGTCAGAACGGAACCACGCCCCGAAAAAGCGAAAGCGTCCAGCAAGGAACGCCGCCAGAAGCGGCAGCGGGTACGCTCGAGCAGTTGGCGGGCGAGGTTATGGCTGGCAAGTACGGCAGCGGAGAGGACCGCAAGGCGGCTCTTGGTAGCAAGTACGCGGCAGTTCAGACGATTGTCAACGAGAGACTAGAAGCGATTGACGCTCGGACGTCTCACAATCGGCTAGCTGATGAAGTGCTGGCAGGACACCTCGGAAACGGGGACGAGCGCAGAGCGAATCTCGGCACCTACTACAACGCAGTCCAGAACATCGTCAACAGTCGATAGGCTGCAAGCAAATGTTCTTTTAAATAAATACAAAAAGGCCGTGGATAATCTCCGCGGCTTTCTCTTTCGCCTGCAATGCTGTTTAAACGAAAAATAAACAGCCTATTTTCGATTTTAGGACGGTTCGCGTCTTGTTGTACCAGAGAACGAAAACAAGGACGTAAAACGCGTTTTATGGCGCTTAAAATTCATTGAAGAAATTTTGAAGAAACTATTGACAAGTTCCGCGCGAAGTGCTAAACTATAATTGTCCTGCTAAGGACTGATGAAACTTTTTCATAATAATCTCCAATACCCTGAAAGCTGGCTCTCCGCCAGCTTTTTTTGCTGTCCTATTGACGCACGCGCCGCCTTATGCTATAATTATGGTGCGTAGGCTAAGGCGCAAAAATTTAGGTTCTCCTTATACCAAAATCAAAACCAGCAATCACGTTTCATAGATAGACTACCGACAAACTTAGCCAGTGGTCGCGGTGGTTGTTACCTCGCTATCGCGACCGTTTCCTTTCTGTATTCCTCCCGTTGGCCATGCGGGAGGTTTTTTGTTGTCCAAATAAAGTTAAAAATAATTTAAAAAAACTTTGTAAAAATGCTTGACAAAGAAAATTCAATGCGGTATAATTAAACCATAAATAATAAACAAGCCGAAAAACGGCAGGAGGAAACAAGATGAAACTACGAAAATTCACACACGCCGACGTTATGGCACGGGCGCACGAAATCGACGCTCCGACTTGGTCGCTAGCTCTAAAAGCTGCATGGAATGAAATCGAAGACCTTGAGCAATCATACGCCGACCGCGTCGCTGCCGTTCTGGAAGCAACCAGAAACCACAAGAAGAAATACCGCTGCCGCGGGGAACTCTTAAACTATGTTAGCACGGTAACGGCTTTCAACGGCTTTGCTAAGGATTGGAAAAAAATCCACACCAACCTTTTCGCTTTCGACCTTGGCCGCGAACGTCTGGAAGTCAACACATTCGACCACGGGAAATTCGTTTCAATTTTCAGCGTAAAAGTATTTAGCAAGTAAGAAAAAGAAAGAGGTAACAAAATGAAAAAACGCGAAATCATCGAACAAGTAAACAATGCGAACGCTTGGGAAAAGGACGGGCTGCTGCTCGACCTTCTGGAAGGCGACGGACGCCTTGAAAAGCATAACAGAATTAACACATACTGGCTTAACATTCAGGACGGCGTTCGCTTCTGCTATTACAGCAGCAAGCAGGTTGTCGTAGTATATCGCAACGAAGAAACGCAGGATATTATCGACTTTAAGGTTTTGTGTCAAGACAGCAAGCTAAACCACAACGCAAACAAACGATAAGGGGAAACAACATGGCAAATTATCAAATCATTGAGAGAAACCAAGGCGAAGAAACCACAATCGCAAGCGGTCTTGCGAGCTTCCTAGAGGTTCGGGACGCGCTGGCGGTGAATGCCAATATCTTTGATTGGCTGTTTGAAAACGATACACCAAGTTTTAGCTATCCAGATTTTGACGAATGCGAGACATTCGCAGAAGTCGGGGAGGTTTTGGAAGAAATTAATCTGGCCATGAGCTGGTGGAGTGTAGAAGTCGAGCGCGTAACGGACGGAGAACGGGAGAAACTAAACCCGCATGACACGAAAGATTGGGAATAGAAAGAGGTACACGATGAAACATTTTTACTTGACACTTACAGAAGACCTTCGAGAAGCAGCTCCGCTTCTCGATTGGCAAAAGGTGGCGACTGAAAAGGTCGCGGGGCGAATTATCCGCAACGACGTAGACGGTCAAATCTACATGGCTACCTTTGCAGAGCATACAGGAACCCGACGCGGTTCGCAGCCTTGGGAGTGCGTTCGTACGTTCAAGTGCTACTGCGTACCCGTCGACGTCAAAGAGGAAACCCTCTTATCAGACGGAGGGGGCCGATAACATGGCTACTAACACAATCACGATAACAAGGAGACTTCCAGACGCAGAAAACGTTGACGTCAAAGAAATCGCAAAGAACGCGGTTGTCGGGAGGTTGTTCAGGAACAAGGCAGACGGCGAAATATACAAGGGGGTTGCCGTTGTATATGAAGGCGGAGAGTATGACATGGTAAGCATGACGATAGAACACAAATACAAGGCGTTTTATACTAAAATGCATATCGAAGATATAACATTCGACAAGAAGGGGGAAAGATGAAGAAAAAGAGCATACGCGACCTAAGACGCGAGCGACGCTTGTCGCAGATAACACTTGCGGACGAGCTGTCATTTCACAAAGCTACTATCCAGCGCTGGGAATACGGCGCAGAGCCGCAAGAGGAAAACAAGAAGGTCATAGCCGAATACTTCGGCCTTGACGTAGCGGATATATGCTGGGCGCCGAGCTGGCGAAAGCTGAAAGACTTGGAGGGTAGCCGTGGCTAAGAAGGAAAAGAAATATTACTACCTAAAGCTGAAAGATGATTTTTTCGAGCGCGAGGAAATACAGATACTCGAAGCAATGCCAGACGGCTATCTGTACTGCAATATCTTGATGAAACTATATCTGCGCAGCCTAAAGAGCGACGGGCGGCTCATGTATCGCGGAGTGATACCATACACGCCCGAGATACTGGCAACTCTCACGCGCCACTCGGTCGGCGTCGTCAAGTCTGCCATTGACACTTTCCGCAATCTGGGTCTTTTGGAGGTGCTGGATAACGGGGCAATGTATATGCTGGACGTCGAGAACTTCGTCGGTCAATCATCGAACGAAGCGGACCGCGTGCGGCTCTATCGTGCGAAGATACAGGCCGAAAAACTCACGCTGCAAGCCGAGCAGGAAACCGACGAGCTGCCAGCTCATAACTTGAATAAATTACCACTAGAAGAAGGGGGTGAAAATAGCGAGGGTGTACAAATGTACGACATTTGTAACAAAAAAAGCGACCACTCGCAAACCGTTGAGCCGCAAGGGGTACAGGAGTTATCCACAGGCAAAGCGTACAAATGTACGACAGAGAATAGAGATAAGAGATTAGAGACTAGAGATTATAATATAAATAATGTCGAGCAAGCTCCGACATCTGCTCCGACTTCGTCGAAGCGTCCCGCCCCTCCATACGAGGAAATCATCGCTTATCTGAACCAAGTAGCGGGCAAATCATTTAGTCACAAGACCAAGGAAACGCAGCGACTGATAAAAGCACGCTGGAACGAGGGCTACACGCTAGAACAGTTTAAGACCGTGATAGACGTTAAAAGCTCCCAATGGCTCCATAAGCCCGAAATGCTCGGCTACTTGCGGCCTATGACGCTATTCTCGACCAAGTTTGAAAGCTACCTGAACGAAGCGGCTCCGCGGCCAGCAGCTAGCCAGCAGCAGCCGCAGGATAACGGCAACATGCCAGAATGGGCTGTAGAAGGTCGACGCAAGCAGGAAATCATCAAGAAGAATGAACAGGCTATGACGCCAGAGCAGAGCCAACGGCTAGAAAAGTACAATCGCAGACTAAGCGAACTTATCCTGATGAAGCTAAACAGCGGCGCAGAGCTGACGCAAGAGCAGCAGCAGGAGCGCGCGGACATTAAGGAGCTTTTCCAAGCGCTCGAGCGCGTGGACTTCTGGCAGACTGACATCGCGGCGAGAATGCTGAAATAAAAATAATTTGAAAAAAATATTAAAAAACTATTGACAATCAAAATCAATCGAGTTACACTTGTATCATCAAGAGGAAAGGAGAACCAATGACAGAAAACAAGAAGAAATGGACGCTGTACGGCCTACGCTCGAACTTCTGCCTAAATGCGGAAGAAGTAGCGGAAGCGGTAGGGCTAGAAAGACAAGGAGTTTTGCGATACGAGCGCAACGCTGGCACGATGAATAGCTACATGCGCGAGAAGTTCGCGAATTTCTACGGAGTACCAGAAGACCAGATAGTCTTCGGGACAAAAGACGCACTTCGGGCGAAAATGCTCGAACGCATGGAGTAACGGGGGAGATTATGAAAGGACTTAGCAGGCTTTTTGTATGCAATCACCCCCGCGGAGGTATTGCATGACTGAAAAATTGACATTCGACCAGCTACAACGTAAAATGCAGCTCGGGAAGAAATTCAAGCAAGGTATATCGTTTTCGTATCGGAACGTCGAGGACATCACAACGCACTTTAAAGCGTTGAATAGCGGCTGGTCGCTTAAATTCACGGACGACCTTTTCGAGATAGGCGGGCGCGTGTTCCTGAAAGCCACGGCACAGGCCAAGCGCGACGAGGAAATCGAAGAAGCGACAGCTTTCGCAGAACTCGGGACAGTACCGAAGACCAGAAAAGGAGCGGACCAAATGCAGGTGCCGCAATGGTCGGGAGCTGTTTCATCGTACGCCCGCAAGTATGCAGCGCAGGGATTGTTCGCAATGGGCGAGGAAGACGTCGACGCCTTCCAGTATGCAGAAGCGCCAGCGACGTTGACGCAAGAGCAGGTCATGAACCTAGCGAAACGCATTGACAACGTAGCCAAGACAAGCGTCAGGGAGCCGCGGCAGGTAGAGAGCGCGCTGCTTAAAGAGCTAGGAGCGCCGAGCTTAGACGCGGTATTCGCGACGAACTTTGACTGGTGCGTCGGACGGCTCGAGGAATGGCTCGCGCTAGCAATCCAGAAGCAGGCGCCAGCAACGGAAGCGACACCAGAACAGCAACCAGAAGGCCAGCAGGAAGCAGGCCGACAAGACTTTGACATCAACAACATTTAGAAACAAGGAGAACCACACATGGCAACTAAAGCAGCAACACCAGCAGCGCTGGAAGAAATCACAAACGCAGGAATTACCGTAAAACCCGCGGTAGTCACTCTAGGACAGGGCGAAGCCTTCGCCAAAGCCGTGAAAGAAGTAGCGAGCTACTACGACGGCTACGTCGTAACAGCAGCGACGGTCAGCGACGACCGAAAAGTCTTAACTAAGCTAAATAAATTCATCGAAGCGATTGAGCGAAAGCGTAAGGACGCACGCGCTGAGGTGCTAGCTCCGTATGATGATTTTAAGCGCGAGTATGACGCGGCCATGGCGCCCGTCATTGACACGCGAAACCAAATCAAGGAGCAGGTCAACGACTACGACGAGAACGTCAAGGCTACCCGCTTATCAGTTATCGCGAACGTGTTTAAACAGCTTGCAGAAGCTAGCAACCTAGACCCGAAGAACTTCGAGCAATACCACGCAGACTTCCAGAACGCAGAGCATTTCAAGAAGAACAAGTTCGAGCTGACAACGAAAGCAATCGCAGCGATTAACGAAATCTTTAACAAAGAGGTCGCACGTCTTGAAGAAATCGCACAAGGACGCGAGGCAGTTCGCGCCATGGCAGAAGGTAACGGACTAATCGCCGCACCTTATCTGACCTTATTCGATAACGGCCAGACGCTTCCACAGGTTCTACAAGCTATCACAAACGACTACAAGGCCGCGCAGGTAGAGCGCGAAGCGCAAGCGGCAAGAGAAGCTGCAGAGGTCGCACGTCTCGAGGAACTACGCGCCAAGGCAGAGCAGGAAGCTGCTGGAAGATATTCGGTGGTAGATAGCGAGACAGGCGAAGTCATGGAAGACGTACCAGCGGAACCAACACCAGATCCAATTCCAGAAGTATCGAAACAACCTGCCCGTCTTGTGCTGGATATGACATTCGATGACGTCGGCCAAATTCGGGAGCTTAAAGCGTGGCTTGAAGCTAACGGCGTCAAGTACGAGCAGAAAGAAGCGGTGCTGCTATGATGAAATACGACGAAATCATCGAGAGGGCAAAAGCCCTCCAGCCCCGCGGCGGCAGCAAGTTTGACGCAGCTATGGACGTCATGCAAGAAACAGCGAACTTTGTATCGCTGGCCCGCGAGGGAGCGAGCAAGGAGCAGCTAACGCACGCGCTCGGCTCGCTGCTGGTAAGCATGGCGGTATCTGCTATCACATACAGCACTAACCAGCATATCGAGCAATGGCGGCCGACTGATAAGGACATCGTCCAAAATGCGCCGCTCGAGCTTGTCTATTGGCGACTTTTGAAGGTGAATAGTACCAGATACGGCGAACGCGTCCTCTTGCTTAACACGGTATGCCAAGAGAAGGGCGTAGACTTCCGCGAAGCCTTCGCGTACGGCGTCGGCCTGACGGGCAAGCCAGAAAAGAAACCGTTCTTGAAGCCGTGGCCTAAGAAGAAAAAAGAGCCGCTGGCGAACAAGTTGAAAAAAATCAAAAAAAGTTTAACAAAACACTTGACAAGTTTCTTGGAATGAGGTAAACTTAAAGAGTAGATAACCTACAAAACGAAATAAGGAGGTTCCCACATGGAACAAACACAAAAATATTGCATCTTACAGAACAAAAAAGGTCTGTTTCTCGAAGCGATTAACAACAAGAAACTGAACGACGTTGTCAATCTGCTAGCTATGAACGTTCGATTTTGCGACGCGCCAGAATATGCAGCACGTTGCGCATACGAAGACAAGGACAGCGAGCTTTTGAAGAAGACGGCCGAGTTCTACGACTTAGATATTCGGGTGCTTGAAGTCAAAATGGAAGTCAAGACACTTGAAGGCGAACCAGCGCCAGAGTACGACGCAAAGGCGCACAAGAAAAGCGAAATGCGCGAATTTCTCGAAATGCTGGCAAAAGTCGGAGAGAAGCTAGACGAGAGCGACGAAGAAGTTGAAAAGTGCGACTAGAAAGAAGGGCAGGACATGGGGACTAACTTAGCAATCGTAACAGGTCGACTAGTGCGAGACGTTGAGTTGCGCTGGCACCAAGGGCCGAACGGAAACCGAGCCTTTGCGGGTTTCTCAATCGCTTGCAACCGCAACTACAAGAACCAGAACGGCGAGCGGGACGCTGACTTTATCGAGTGTACTATCAGCGGCCGACAAGCCGAAAACTTGGCGAATTGGACGCGCAAGGGTAGCAGGATAACAGTCGTCGGGTCAATCAAAACCCGCAACTACGAAAACCAGCAAGGCCAGCGCGTGTATGTGACAGAGATTGACGTACGAGACGTCGAGTATCTGGACCCGAACCCGAACAGCCAGCAGCAGGGGCAAGACCAAGGCGGCTATAACGGCGGATACGGCCAACAACAGCAACAAGGCGGCTATAACG
>ENA-OWLM01000073-OWLM01000073.1-metagenome-genome-assembly--contig:-NODE-73-length-36099-cov-4.083925_pt1 | contig 36099 bp, 29 predicted proteins | sample MGYA00245349_ERZ651102 | MGnify/ENA primary metagenome ERZ651102 (study PRJEB26857, sample SAMEA4031759) | metagenome | biome: human; feature: oral; material: saliva | place: Philippines | collected 2014 | study... | reverse complement strand
TGAGGCGGCGGACGTGCAGGCTAGACAGGGTCGCGATCACCAGGCAGAGCACGGTGAGCAGCGCCGTGGCCGACTCCCACAGCAATATCTGCAAAAGGGGCAGCAGCGCAATGCGATGGATCAGGGTGAGCGGGGTGCCGGGGATGGTGTGCGTGAGCTGCAAGGCTCCCTGCTGCCAGTGATAACCCTCCTGTTGCGCCTGCCGGGTGAGGGGCGGGGCCGTGCCGGACTGGCTGCTGGCGAGGATCTGCTGGTGCGCATTGACCAGGAACAGGGTACCCACCTGGGGGGCGAGCCGGCGCAGGGTCTGCGCCAGGGTGGCGGTCTCGATGTCGATGCTGATCAGGCCGGTGATCTCGCCGGTCTGGGTAATGGGTTGGGAGAGGGTGACCATCCGTCCCTGGCCCGCAAGATCCTGATAGGGGCGCGACAGGATGGCGTGCTCCGAGGGGGAAAGTTGAGTAAGAGCCTCTTGCCAGTAAGCCGTATTGTAGATGAGGGGGCTGAAGCGAAACTGACTCGATGGCACCCAGGGGTAGAGATAGATGAAGTTGTCCTTGCCGGTGAAGTAGATCCAGGCCGCCTCCTTGCCCAGCAGCTTGCTGGCGGTGGCGAGCAGGGGCGAGAGGCTGAGGGCCAGGTGCATTCTGGCTTCCCGCTGACTGTCCGCCGGGGGCCGCGGGCTCAACCCGGTCAGATTGCCGATGAGGGCGGGAGGCAGGCCGACGGGGATGCGATCCAGGGTGATGCCGTGTTCCCCGTCGACCTGCAACGCCTGATACAGCTGGTGGGAGAGCACGGATCTGGGGTCGGTGCGCAGGCGCTCTTCCGCCTGGCCGCGCATGGCTTCAAGAAAGGCCTCCATGCGCTGGTACTGGCTGCTGAAATGGGTGGCGGCATTGATGGTGTCGCGCTTGTTCAGCTCGGTGACCTGATGAAAGGCGTGCTGCAGGGCGAGCAGCAACAGAAGCAGGCTCAACCCCAGCAGCAGCCACTGCAAGCGATATCTGGCAAAGGCAGGGGAAGGTATGGGCATGAGCGTTCCGGGCTGATGGCAGGAATCGACGTTCAGTCTAAGGTACAACACCCCTTATCGTCCCGGGAAGATGACATTTTGGTGATCCTCTGCCGCCCTGTTACGTTTTGTCACATTTATACATAGTCACGGCATAGTCAGGGAGTAACATGGTGCCATCCTTGATGAAGTTCCTTCTCTTCTTCTCATTTTGACGGCATGGATCCCTTGATGAAAACGCGCGTGTGGCTGTGGCTCTTCCCTCTTCTTCTGTTGCTGGCGGCGGGTGCCTGGCACCTGCGTCAGGATGCCCCTGCCAGCAAGCCTGCGCCAAGGCAGATCAACATCCGGGCCGAGACGGTCAGGCAGAGCCTGGCCGAGCCCTCCATCAAGCTGGTGAGCAAGCTGGTGGCCAATCGCTCCGTGGTGGTGAGCCCCGAGGTGACCGGCCGCATCGTCACCATAGCGGTGCGCTCCGGCCAGCAGGTCAAGCAGGGGGAGACCCTGATCGCCCTGGACGCGGGCAAGCAGCAGGCGGAGCTCGCCGAACAGAGCGCCAGCGTGCGTGACGAGGCGCGCAAGCTGCGGGACATGCGCAAGCTGGTGGCCCGCGGCGCCGTCACCACCTCCGAGCTGGAGGGGCAGGAGGCCACGGTGGCCCAGGCCCAGGCCCGGGTGGATGCGGCCCGCTACGAGCTCTCCCTGCGCACCCTGGCCGCCCCCTTCGACGGCACCGTCAGCCTCATCGATCTCAGCGAGGGCGCCCTCGTCAACAGCGGCGACGTGCTGCTGCACCTGGACGAGCTCGCCAAGCTGCGGCTCGATCTGGCGGTGCCTGAACGCTATCTCTCCCTGCTGCGCCCCGGCATGACGGTGACGGCGACCAGCTCCGCCTGGCCGGATCAAGCCTTCTCCGGCGTGCTGGAGACCCTCGACAGCCGCGTTTCAAGTGACACCCAGAACATCAAGGCGCGGGTCATCCTGCCCAATCCCGGCGGCCAGCTGCGCCCCGGCATGCTGATGAACGTGGAGCTCTCCCTGCCGGCCCAGAAGATGACCCTGATCCCGGCCCAGTCGGTGGAATACGCCGGCGAGCAGCGCTTCGTCTATCGCCTGGAGGCGGACGGTCGGGTGAAGCGCATCCCGGTGGAACTCGGTGACACCCACGGTGAAGAAGTGTGGGTGCTGAAGGGGTTGAACGTCGGCGATCGCATCGCGGTCGAGGGGCTGGTGAACCTGCGCGACGGTGCCCTGGTGCACGACCTGAGCGAGGTAAAAGGCTGATGTGGCTCTCCGATATCTCTGTGCGCCGCCCCCTGGTGGCGGTGGTCATCAGCGCCCTGCTCACCGTGTTCGGCCTCGTGGCCTTCAGCAAGCTGACGGTCAGGGAGATGCCGGACGTGCAGACCCCGTCCGTCTCCATCACCACCACCTATGAGGGGGCCGCCCCCGAGGTGATGGAGAGCCAGGTCACCAAGCCCATCGAGGACCAGCTCTCCGGCATCAGCGGCATCAACAACATCAACTCGGTGACCCGCAAGGGGCGCTCCTCCATCACGGTAGAGTTCAAGCTCGGCTGGAACATGCTGGAGGGCACCTCCGACGTGCGCGACGCCATCTCCCGCGCGAGGCCCAGGCTCCCGGACGACGCCGACGAGCCCATGGTGACCAAGGACAACGGCAACGGCGACGTGGCGATCTGGCTGAACTTCAGCAGCACCCAGATGGATCGCACCGCCCTGACCGACTACGCGAACCGCATGCTGGTGGATCCCCTGAGCCTGGTGGACGGGGTGAGCGAGGTCTCCCTCTCCGGCGATCTGACCCAGGTGATGTATGTGCGGCTGCGCCCCGCCGACATGGCCGCCCGCGGCATCACGGTGTCAGACGTGCAGGACGCCCTCAAGCGGGAGAACATCGAGCTGCCGGGGGGGGAGATCCGCAACAACAGCATGACCATGGCGGTGCAGATCGCGCGTCTCTATCACAGCGCCGAAGATTTCCGCTCCCTGCCGGTGACGACCGCCGCCAACGGCGAGAGCATCTACCTAGCCGACATCGCCGATGTGGAGGTGGGGGCCAAGAACGAAGACAGCGCCTACCAGCGCAATGGCCGTGAGAGCTTAGGGATCGGCATAGTGGCCCAGTCCACCGCGAACCCCCTGGCCGTGGCCCAGGGCATCGAGAAGAAGCTCGTGGAGATGCAGCGCTTCCTGCCGGAAGGGGCCAGCCTGGAGGTGGACTACGACTCCACCATCTTCATCAAGCAGGCCATCGACGAGGTATACGAGACGCTCGCCATCTGCGCCGTGCTGGTGGTCGCCGTGCTCTACCTCTTCCTCGGCCAGGGGCGCACCACGCTCATCCCCGCCATAACTGTGCCCGTCTCCCTCATCTCGGCCTTTATCGGTGCCTGGTATCTGGGCTTTTCCATCAACCTCATCACCTTGCTGGCGCTGATCCTCGCCATCGGCCTAGTGGTGGATGACGCCATCGTGGTGGTGGAGAACATCCACCACCACCTGCAGCGGGGGGAATCTCCCCTGATGGCGGCCTGGCACGGCACCCGGGAGGTGGGCTTCGCGGTCATCGCCACCACCGCCGTGCTGGTGATGGTGTTCGTGCCCATCGCCTTCATGGACGGCATGGTGGGCCGGCTCTTCACCGAGTTTGCCATTCTGTTGTCGCTCGCCGTGCTCTTCTCCTCCCTGGTGGCCCTGACCCTGACCCCGGCCATGGGCTCCTGGCTGATGCGCGCCGTCCATAAACCCAACGCCCTGACCGCCACCCTGGACCGGGGCCTTGGCTGGGTGGAGGAACGCTACCGCCGCCTGCTCGGCTGGGTGCTGCGCCGCGCCGTCTGGATGCCTCTGGTGCTGCTGCTCTGCCTCGGCGGCATCGGCGCCCTCTTTGGCAAGCTGCCCGCGAGCCTCACCCCGACCGAGGACAGGGGCGTGCTCTACGTCTTCGTGAAGGGGGCCGAGGGCACCAGCATCGAGCGCATGAAGCGCAACATGCAGCAGGTGGAGGCCGCTATCCTGCCGCTGCTCGGCCAGGGGGTGGTGCAGGCTATGAGCTTCAGCACCCCGGCCTTCGGGCGCGGCGGCGATCAGACCGGCATGGCCATCATCCAGCTCACCGACTGGGCCGAGCGGGATGTGACCGCCACCGAGTTTGGCCGCAGCCTCAGCGGCCTGCTCGCCGGCATCCCGGACGTGATGATCCGCACCTTCCAGCCGGGGTTCAGGGGCGGCTCCACCGCCGCCGTCCAGTTCGTGCTGCAGGGCTCCGACTATGGCGAGCTCTACCAGCAGGGTCTGGCGCTCAAGGAGGCCGCCACCCAGAGCGGCCTGATGCTGAGTCCGGATCTCGACTACGCCGAGAAGACCCCGGAGCTGCAGGTGACCATAGAGCGGGAGCGGGCGAGCCAGCTCGGCATCCCGGTCTCGACGGTGGCGAACTCGTTGCAGGCCCTGCTCGGCGGCGTCAGCCAGACCACCTATGTGGACAGGGGCGAGGAGTATGACGTCTACCTGCGCGCCAACCAGACCCAGTTCAATGGCATCTCGGACGTCAGCCGCATCTACCTCAAGGCCGCGAGCGGCGAGATGGTGAGCCTCTCGACCCTGGCCACCGTCACCCAGGTGGCGAGCCCCCAGCGCCTCAACCACTACCAGCGCCAGAAGGCGGTCGCCCTCACCGCGGACGTGGCCCCCGGCCACACCCTGGGGGAGGCCCTGGACTTCCTGGACGGCTGGGCCGCGGATCACCTGCCCACCGGCATGTCGGTGGATTACGCCGGCGAGTCCAAGGACTATCGTGACAACCAGGGGGAGATGGTGCTGGTGTTCGGCCTCGCCCTGCTGGTGGTCTACCTGGTGCTGGTGGCCCAGTTCGAGAGCCTGCTGACCCCGGCGGTGGTGATGATGACGGTGCCGCTCGGCATCTTCGGCGGCCTGCTCGGCCTCTGGCTCACGGGGCAGGAGCTCAGCATCTACAGCCAGATCGGCATGATCATGCTCATCGGCATGGTGACCAAGAACGGCATCCTCATCGTCGAGTTCATCAACCAGCTGCGCCAGCGCGGCGAGGGGTTCGAGGAGGCGATCATCGCAGGCTCGGTGCGCCGCCTGCGCCCCATATTGATGACCTCGCTCACCGCCATCATCGGCGCCGTGCCCCTGATGATCTCCATGGGGGCGGGCTACGAGAGCCGGATGGCCGTGGGCACCGTGGTGTTCTTCGGGCTGTCGCTGGCGACCCTGGTCACCCTGCTGGTGGTGCCCGCCATCTATCAGCTGATCGCCAGACGCGCAGGCATGACAGGGGCGAGGGACAGGCTGGTGGACGAGGTGCTGGCGGGCAAAGTGCTTGCGGGCGATGCGCCGGCGGCGACGCCAGAGCGCCAGCCCCTCCCGGACGAGGGAACGCCCCAGAAAGGGCGGGACCAGCCGGCGGCCTAGCTGGCCGACCCACGATGACATGAGCAGGGCGCCAATAGGCGCCCTGCTTGTTGATGAGATCCGAGTTTGTCACGCCAGCCAGCCGCGCCCGTGCGAAGGGGCCCTTTCCCCTCGCGTTCTGTGGGGGCAAAAAGCCGTCGCCCCCGCCTGGCTCTGCCGGTATAATGCGCGACCCGAATTGTTCCAGGTGGTCAAAATGCAGCCGGTTACCAACCTCTTCTCCTATCCCCGTTACTGGGCCGAGTGCTACGGCACGGCGCCCTTCCTGCCCATGTCCCGTGCGGAGATGGACAAGCTCGGCTGGGACAGCTGCGACATCGTGCTGGTGACAGGCGATGCCTACGTGGATCACCCGAGCTTCGGCATGGCGGTGATCGGCCGCATGCTCGAATCCCAGGGCTTTAGGGTCGGCATCATCGCCCAGCCGGACTGGTCATCCAAGGATGACTTTATGCGCCTGGGCAAGCCGAACCTCTTCTACGGCGTCACCGCGGGCAACATGGACTCCATGATCAACCGCTACACCGCCGACAAGAAGCTGCGCCACGACGACGCCTACACCCCGGGGGATGTGGGCGGCAAGCGGCCGGATCGCGCCACCCTGGTCTATACCCAGCGCTGCAAAGAGGCCTATAAAGAGGTCCCCGTGGTCATCGGCGGCATCGAGGCGTCCCTGCGCCGCATCGCCCATTACGACTACTGGTCCGAGACCATCCGCCGCTCCATCCTCATCGACGCCAAGGCCGACATCCTCATCTACGGCAACGCCGAGCGCCCCCTGGTGGAGGTGGCTCACCGTATCGCCGGTGGCGAGACCATCGAGACCATGCAGGACATTCGCGGCACCGCCGTCATCCGCAAGGAGCCGCTGCCGGGCTGGCGCGGGGTGGATTCGAGCAAGCTCGACCAGATTGGCCGCATCGATCCCATCCCCAACCCCTATATGGAAGGGGCCCCCTGCGCGGATGACGAAGGCACCGCGCCGATGGAGCAGGAGGCCAAGCCCATCCTGGTACAGCCCCCTAAGCAAAAACCCTGGGAGCTGACCTACGTCAAGCTGCCGGCATTCGAGCGGGTGAAGGAGGACAAGGTGCTCTACGCCCATGCGTCGCGCATCCTGCACCACGAGACCAACCCCGGCTGTGCCCGCGCCCTCTCCCAGGCCCACGGCGATCGCATCATCTGGGTCAACCCGCCCGCCTTCCCCCTCGAAACCGACGAGATGGACGGCGTGTTCGGCCTGCCGTACCAGCGGGTACCGCACCCGGCCTATGGCAAGGAGAAGATCCCGGCCTACGACATGATCAAGACCTCGGTCAACATCATGCGCGGCTGCTTCGGCGGCTGCTCCTTCTGCTCCATCACCGAGCACGAGGGGCGCATCATCCAGAGCCGCTCGGAAGAGTCGATCCTCAAAGAAATCGAAGAGATCCGCGACAAGGTGCCGGGCTTTACCGGCGTCATCTCGGATCTCGGCGGCCCCACCGCCAACATGTACAAGCTCCGCTGCAAGAGCCCCAAGGCCGAGCAGACCTGCCGCCGCGCCTCCTGCGTCTGGCCGACCATCTGCCCGCACATGGACACCGACCACAGCCCGACCATCAACCTCTACCGCAAGGCGCGCGACCTCAAGGGCATCAAGAAGATCCTGATCGCCTCCGGGGTGCGCTACGACATCGCGGTGGAAGATCCGCGCTACATCAAGGAGCTGGCCAAGTACCACGTGGGCGGCTACCTCAAGATCGCGCCGGAACACACCGAAGAGGGCCCGCTCTCCAAGATGATGAAGCCGGGCATGGGCAGCTACTACAGCTTCAAGGAGCTGTTCGACAAGTATTCCAAAGAGGCGGGCAAGCAGCAGTACCTGATCCCCTACTTCATCTCCGCCCACCCGGGCACCACGGATGAAGACATGGTGAACATGGCGCTCTGGATCAAGTCCAACCGCTTCAAGCTCGATCAGGTGCAGAACTTCTACCCATCGCCGCTCGCCAACGCCACCACCATGTATTACACGGAGAAAAACCCCCTCAACAAGGTGAGCCGCCAGGGCGGGGACGTGTTCGTGGTGAAAGGGGAGCGTCGCCGTCGCCTGCACAAGGCGCTGCTGCGCTACCACGATCCGGCCGGCTGGCCCATGATCCGCGAAGCCCTGCTGGAGATGGGCAAGGGCCACCTGATTGGCAACGGCCCCGACTGCCTGGTGCCGCCGGAAGGCCGTGGCGAAGCCAAGGCCGAACGCAGTCGCAACAAGGGCCTCAAGCCTGCATTGACCCGTCACAGCAATATCGTGCATCAGCGTGGGAATGGCGCGGGTAACAAGGCTGCTGGCGGTAAGGGCGCAGTGGCTGCCGCCTCGCAAGACAAGGCTCGCAACGACACCCCTGCCGCCAGCAAGGGCGGCAAGGCGGGCAATGGCAAGCCAGTAGGCTCCCTGCTCCCTAAAGGCGCGGGAGGCAACAGCAAGCCAGCTTCCCAAGGCGCAGGTCAGGGCAAACCAGCAGGGCAGGGGAAACCCGTGCACAAGGGTAAAACCCCGACTCGCGCTGGCTCAGCCAAACCGGCAGCCCAGGGCGGCAAACCTGCAGCTAAAGGCAATGGTTCCAAGCGACCGGCGCGGTGAGTTTTCCTGATTGGAAAGCGATAGAAATAAAAAGGCGACCAGATGGTCGCCTTTTATTTCAGATTTATTAATCTACGGCTATGTATAAAACCATAGATATCTGGTTGTTTAATATATTAATGCTGTTGAGGGACACTCTAATCAAAAATCAGGAATGAATATTATCTTGATGTTTGAATTTCTCTGTAATTTCATTTATTAATCGACCCAAGATATATTTTTCAGGCTCTTCTTGTAACCTTATTGCCATGTTTCTTTTGATTGTTTCAGACCTTATTCCTGCACATTTTTTTGATAGGGAAGCCATCACTCTAGCAATAAAAGCTTTCCCATCGATAAGGTCTTGCCAGCGCTCATCCCATTGCTTATTAAAGCTTGCTTCAATTTCAGTGTGATAATCCTTAACTTGTTTTGATAAGCCTTCATGAAGTGTGTCATCTATTAATGGGTTAATGCCACCTTTAATTTTTTTGACGTTCCCTAAGACATCTCCAATATGCTCTTTAATGTATTGTTTAAGATGAGATGATGCAAATTTTAAATATGATTGCTCTTTTAAATACTCTGCCTCATGATGGAAAATTATATCAAGATCGGCTAATGTAATTAAATCCTCATGGAGAATTTCTAAGGTCGGATTTAAAACATCTAAAACTAGTTGTTGGTCGATAAAGTAATTTTCTATTTCATGACGCTCTAAAATAATAAAGCTTTCATCAAAAAATTCTGGAGAGTACTGTTTGATGCCTAATATCTCTTGTTCGGATTTATTATCTCTATCCATTGCGAAACAAAATGACGCACCGTGAATTAAGTTTTTTATATCTGCTATTTTTTTGAAATGTTCAATTACTTCTCTGCAATCTGACACTGGAATAACATTTATTCTGTGTAGGCTTAGTATGGGTAGAAATATATCCTTGTCGCTCTCACCCTCCACGAACAATGTTCTGGAGAAGACACTGCTAATACCAGCATTTCTTAATTCTGATTCTAAACTATAGTTGTAAACTTTATTCATTCCGTCTTTACCAAACATAAAGCAATCTCCAAAGTTTATGTTTTGGTATATAAGTGGTTTGGAATGAGTAATCAAAAATATACGATTAAGTACATTCTCATATGAGCTGTCATCTGTTTTCTCGGCGCTTGTATATTTTGACGCCCATGCATCAATTCCGCCACACTCAGTAACTTCTCTTAAGAAAAGATAAAAGTTTGATAGCAATGACTCATGAAAATGATTCTCTGGCTCATCTATTATTAGCGTGCCAACTGACGGGAAGAAAAATAAAAAAAGAATTGTAAGATACATAGCTCGTTCTCCAGAGCTAAAATCTTTAATATCATATAGTTGTGCATGTTCTGAGGTTTTACCTTGAACAATAAGCTGTCCATCTTTTTTTGTTGCACTAACATTGCGGACATCAATATTACCGCTTATTTTCTTTGTTGCCTCATTAGCTGCTTTGAAATATGGGTATTTTCTACTTGGGTCCAATCTATAATGAATATGATCTAAAACAGTTCGCCTGTAAATTGCTTGTAAAGTCTCTTCAGGATAAAAAATGCAGTCTAAGAAAAAATCTTCATCATTTTTAGCCCTAGATTTCAGAGATATGTTATCAAAATTAACTCCAAAATCAGAAAATGATTTTCCAGCATCAATAAACACAACAAGAGAGCTCGGATGGTTTATATCCCATATCTTTGTAATAGTATCAACCGCATCTGGAGTTGCTTCTTTAGAGGTGAATACATAATCTAATTTATCTTTACAATACGAGATTGAAAGTGAAATACCATAAATGACTTCATTAATTTCGAAGTGAATGTCTATTGTTGCCTCTTCACCAACGATTAGCTGCTCAACAGAAGATTTTATCTTATCATGAAATATATACTTCCTCTCAGTATCTAGTTGTTGATGGAAAAACAACTTCTGAAATAACTGAATTGCTTTGAACGCAGCAGTTTTTCCTGAGCCGTTAACACCGCTAACAGTAGCTATTTTGTGGTTAGCGTCACTCTTTAATTTCAATAAAAAACCATTAGGACCAAATTTTTTTATGTTCTCTATATAAACTGATTCTATGAGCATATATATATTCTTAGTTTTATTAAGTTAAGGCGCGTTTTTAGTATGAATAATCAATTGGAAATCGTTATGGCAACTGTGAAAACCATTCTAATATTAATAATGTCCTGAATCTCATAGATAACAGTTTCCATTATGTTATTTTTCTGTAGTTCTCTGACAGAGCAACAGATATCAATTAGCCATGATAAGCCAAACGAAGCCGCCTTTGCGAGCATCAGCAGCGATATCACCAGCAGAACGTTGCGGTTTTTTGAACCCTGTCATCAAAGTGCCAGCAGGCTCCCGATAAAGGCAGCCAGACGGGGGCGGTTTTGCTATCTTGGCGGCCGATTAATTTGGCGTGGGGGCGCCATGGCGCACCCCGCACGAGCACCCATAAGAGACCGGCACAGGAGCAGTGAGATGGCAGTCAAAAGCAAGTCCAGAAACGAGAAGATAGGCAGCGGGCTCGGGCTGGTATTCGGGATCATCGGCTTCAATATGCTGGTGCCCGTGTTGTTCGGGCCCCAGGCGGGGTTTGAGCTGGCGCCGATGATCCTGGCCATGGTGAGCGCCGTGGTCGGCTCCGAACTGGGGGCCCGAATTGGCAAGTGGGTCGATGCCAGGGCGCAGGCCAACTCCCCGGAGTAAAGGGCGACATCCGCCGCCCGCGCATGGCGGGATCAGCCGCCCCGTCGCCCGGGTTCGCTGCGATGCAGGAAGGTGGTCAGGGTGTCGCGGGGCGGCGTGATGCCGCACTGCACCAGAATTCGCCCGATCGCTCCCCTGTGATAACCGCCGTGAGTCACCAGATGCAGCAGCATCTCCTCGCGGCTCATCTGCCCCCTGTCCCCATCCACGAAGTGAAACGAGATCACGGCCTCGCTCTCTGCCTGACCAAGGCTTACCACGTAATCCAGATACCAGGCATCCAGCGCGTGGATGGCGGTGCGCAGCATATTGAGGGTCGGCGTCTCCGGGGTATTGGTGGCACTGAAGCCGTGGGGCTCTCCCAGCAGGTTGCCCTTGAAGATGGCGTCGACCACATGGATATGGTTGAAGATGCGAAGGGCCGTGTGGTGCGCCTCGGGATGCTCTCGCGGGTCCAGGGTGGCGAGGGCATCCAGCAGCTCGCCGTCGGCCCAGGCCTTGTAGCGAAAGAGGGATTGCAGGGTCGAGTGGCTCATGGTCTTCCTTGATGGGTGGGCGTACAAGGCTGGCATCTTAGCCAGCCGCCCGCGGCTTGGGAACCTCGGCGCCTGAGCTTGGAAGCTGACCTTCGTCTATTTTTCCTTGTCAATCAGGGGGCTGTGAAGCATCTCCCAGACGGGGGCTTGCCCGGTTCGCCAAGGGGCGGGGACGTGCTACCTTGCTGCCATCGCACCCAGAGGAGGAGTTCCCATGCGCATTGCCCTGATTGGCCTTGGCGATATCGCCCAGAAGGCCTATCTGCCGCTGCTTGCCAGCGACGAGCGAGTCACCCCGCTGCTCTGCACCCGTAATGCCTCCGTGCTCGGCAAGCTGGCCCGCCAGTACCGGATCCCCGAGTGCTTTACCGAGGTCGATGCGCTGCTCGCGAGTCGCCCGGATGCGGTGATGATCCACGCCGCCACCGCCGTACACTTCGTGCTGGCGCGCCAATGCCTGGCGGCGGGCATCCCCACCTTCGTGGACAAACCGCTCTGCTTTGAATACGCCGAGGTGGAGACGCTTGCCAACCTTGCCCTATCGAAGGATTGCCCACTCTTTGTGGGCTTCAACCGCCGCTATTTGCCTGCCCTGACCGCCGCCCGCAGTCAGCCGCTCACCGAGATCCACTGGCAGAAGCACAGACACGATCTGCCGGGGCGGCCGCGCTCGTTCCTGTTCGACGACTTTATCCATGTGCTCGACAGCCTCTGCTTCTATGGCGGCGTGCCGGGCGGCGACATCCATGCCGTGCTGCGGCGCAGTGCGCAGGATCCGGACATGCTGGTGAGCGCGAGCGTCGCCTGGCAGAGCGGGCAGGTGGCGGTGAGCGGCAGCATGAATCGCAGCGCCGGCCTCACGGAGGAGCGCATCGACGCCTATGGGGACAACCTCTCCCTGCATATTGAGCACTGCACCCGGGGCACGCTGGCCCGAGACAATGCCGTGCAGACCCTGGCGCCGGACGACTGGCAGCCGGTGCTGGCCCAACGGGGCTTCGTTGCGATGCTCGATCACTGGTATCGGCAGGTGGAGCTGGGGCGGGCCGACGGGCGGCTTATCGAGAGCTACCTGCACGGCCACCGACTGGCGGAGCGACTGGTCGCCCTGGCGGGGGAGTGAGCCTCGCCAGCGCTTGATCCTGGCAGGCAAGTTGGCGAGATAACCGGCAGACCACTGTACAAGATGGCGCATCCCTGCGCAGTCGGGCGCCCTAGGCGTTGCCGCGCGAGCCAAGCGGGGGGGAGTTTGCTATCTTGGCCGCCATGAACAGCCTTCAACACAGCAGAGTCTCATGAGCATTATCCTGGGGATCGACCCCGGCTCCCGGATCACCGGTTACGGCGTCATCCGCATCGTGGCGGGCAAGGCGCAATATCTGGGGTCCGGCTGCATCCGTACCGACCTGGGTGAGCTGCCGTCCCGCCTCAAGCAGGTCTATGACGGGGTGAGCGAGATCATCACCCAGTTCAAGCCGGACGAGTTCGCCATCGAGCGGGTCTTTATGGCCCGCAACGCGGACTCGGCCCTGAAACTCGGCCAGGCGCGGGGCAGCGCCATCGTCGCGGCGGTCAACGCCCTGCTGCCGGTGAGCGAATATTCGGCCACCCAGATCAAGCAGGCGGTGGTGGGGACCGGCGGGGCGACCAAGGAGCAGGTGCAGCACATGGTGACCCATCTGCTCACGCTCTCGGCGACCCCCCAGGCGGACGCGGCGGATGCCCTCGGGGTGGCGCTCTGCCACTTCCATACCCGGCAGAGCCTGATCCGGATGGCGGGGCGCGCCACCGGCGCGGTGCGCGGCCGTTACCGCTGATCCCCGCTGGCCCCCGACAGGGGGCCGTCCTTCCCCGCCAAGTGCCCATGTTGCCGACAAAAGCGCTATTTGAGTCACTTTCTGTCGCACCTTCCGGACGGGACTCTCATGGAGAAGGGGGCGGCAATGGGGGATATCTTCCTACCTAATCAATAACTTGTGACTTGCGTCACACATTCTTCATGAAATGAGGCGGCTTCGTCTTGTTCCGCCACACTCCCATAATATGGCGCCTGTTTAATAACAGTGTCCGTACGAGCCCTTTTGGGCTCCTTGTTCGTCATCATCGGGAGAGACAAGAGTGAAACCTTTTGCTGCTGAATTTATGGGAACCTTCTGGCTGGTGCTGGGCGGGTGCGGCAGTGCCGTGCTGGCCGCCGCGTTTCCTGACGTGGGTATCGGCCTGCTGGGGGTAGCCCTGGCGTTTGGTCTGACCGTGCTGACCATGGCCTTCGCCATCGGTCATATCTCTGGTTGCCACCTGAACCCGGCCGTGACCGTGGGGCTCTGGGCCGGTGGTCGCTTCCCGGCTTCCAACGTGCTGCCCTACATCGTCGCCCAGGTGCTTGGCGGAATCGTGGCGGGTGGCGTGCTCTATGTCATTGCCAGCGGGCAGGCGGGGTTCGACGTGAGCGCCGGCTTTGCCTCCAACGGCTATGGTGAGCACTCCCCGGGTGGTTACAGCCTGCTGGCGGCCCTGGTGTGCGAAGTGGTGATGACCGGCTTCTTCCTGTTCGTCATCATGGGGGCCACCGACAGCCGTGCTCCGGCCGGTTTCGCACCGATCGCCATCGGCCTGTGCCTGACCCTGATCCACCTCATCAGCATTCCGGTGACCAATACCTCGGTCAACCCGGCGCGCAGCACCGGTGTGGCGCTGTTCGTGGGTGACTGGGCCGTCGGCCAGCTCTGGCTGTTCTGGGTTGCCCCCATCGTCGGTGCCATTCTGGGTGCATTGGCCTATCGTGTGGTCGCCACGAAAGAGTGATGTGTTGCTAAGTAACGTGTGGTATCGACACGCCTTCGGGCGTGTTTTTTCGTTCTGGGGGGAGGGAAAACGCGCCGCCAGGGCGTGGGAAGAGGGGAGACAGGGACCCGTGATTGTCACAGGCCCTTGGCGCTCAGCATGTCCTTGTAGCGCTGGTGCAGCAGCTTGACCCGTTCTACATAGGCCCGGGTTTCAGCGTAAGGGGGGATGCCGCCGTGCTTTTGTACCGCCCCTGCCCCTGCGTTGTAGGCGGCGGTGGCCAGGGCCACGTTGCCGTCGTACTGCTTGAGCAGCCCCGCCAGGTATTTCACTCCGCCGAAGATGTTCTGCTCCGCCATCAGGGCGTTGCCGACCCCGAGTTCCCGCGCGGTGGCCGGCATCAGCTGGGTCAGCCCCATGGCCCCCTTGCGGGAGACCGCCAGCGGGTTGAAGGCGGACTCGGCGTGGATCAGCGCCCGGATGAGGGCGGGCTCGACCTGATAGGCCTTGGCCGCCGCCTTGATGGTGCTGGCGTAGTCGTAGAGGAAGAGCCCGGTCGTGCGCCAGTTGACCTTGGAGGCGGGGTCGCAGGCGTAGCAGTCGTTGAACAGCAGCAACTCGTAGTGCCCCTGCTCCGGCATCATGTCGGAGTAACGTACCACGCCGTTTTTTTGCACCGACTTGTAGACCTGGATCTGGCGCGTGGCGGGCTCGGGGGCGGGCGCAGATGCCTGGCGCGTGGCGTCGGGCTCGTCGGGTAAAGAAGAGGGGGCCGGAGGCGCCACGTCGGGTTTGTCGGGCAAGGGGGAGGGGGTGGACGTCAGGATCACCACCTCGGCCGGTGGCGGCAACTGGCCCCAGGCAAGGGGGGAAAACAGCGGGATCATGCCCAGCAACATCCATGCTTTCAACGGCTTGCTCCTTAAGCCTCGTTCGCCACGTTGAGTAAAGCATTCTGGGCGCGGCAGAACAAGTGCGCCAGCGGGGCGCCATCAGAAAAGTGCGCAGTGGAAGGGAGCCGGGATGCCGAGCACAGCAGGGGTTGCGAAGGCGACAATGCCCGGTGCGGCGGGCCTGGAGTCAACCCTGCTTTCTCTCTGGCTATTGGCTTTTTTGTAAGTTAAAGGCGTGTTATCTTGCTGCTGCTCTACTCTGGTCTGATCTCTTCGGGTCTGATCGCTTGGTGGGGCCGAGTGACGGGGCAGGAGAAGGCCGGGTGGCCATAACGACATGGGCATGACAAACAGGCGAGCGATGGAGCTCAGATTCGAAGAGTACTGTGATGCGGATCTTTCCCTGATCAGGGACTATTACGAGACGACGTTTTCTCACTATGTGCCGGATCTGGCCGAGCGGATCTTCGTGGTGCGCGATGCCCATTGGCTGGTGGGCGCGGTGCGCCTTAGGGACGAACAGGACTACTACCATCTGTGCGGTTTTCGACTGCTGCCCCACTACCAGTCCCTGGGGCTGGGCTCCAGACTGTTGCAGCATGCCTGCAGCAATCTGTCGGACAAGCCCGTGATCTGCCATGCCTTGCCCTTCGAGAAGCCCTTCTACCTCAAGGCCGGTTTTGCCCACCTCCCTCTGAACGAGCTCAGCGGGCCGCTTCATTCCCTCTATCACCAGCAGCACGAACAGGGTTACCAGATCGAGCTGCTGGTGCGTCAGGCCAAAGCCCCCGTTTTCAACTGACGTCTCATTGGGGCTTGGTCAGCAGGTGGATCTTGCCCGGTGACAGCTCCAGCCCCAGCAGATTCTCCTTGAGCCAGGCCTGGTTGGGATCCTTGTCATCGAGTTTGTAGACAGGCTGGGTCTCCAGCCGTTTCTCCATGCTTTGCAGCAGCATGCGCAACATGAAACCGAACTTCTGCTCAGCCGCCGCCGGCTCCAGCTTGTAATCGATGAGCTTCATGTTGTCGAGGAAGAGCGCGCTCTGGGCCTTGTCGTAGCGGGGTCTGGCCTCATAGGTCATGTTCAGCAGGGCGTCATACTCGGTCTGGTCCGGCAGCGCTATCTTCAGCTTGCCCTTGCCAAACACCCTGGCGGTGTCGGGGCTCTGGCGGCCGATCTGCACGTCGCTCTGCTCGAGCCGCACGTGAGCCTTGATGATGCCGGGCAGTTCCAACTGTTTGTCCACTTGTACCTGAGATTGCAGGTACTGATTTATCTGCTGCTCATTGATGTCATATGAGCCTTGGCCTAGCATGGCCAGACTCAGCAGCATAGATTGCAGGATCATGCTAACGACCTGATAGAATGGGTGTGTCCTACAGCATACCATCCCGGCCTTGTGGGATCTGCCCATGCCATTTGCCCAATACACCAAGGAGTCGTCTTGCTCGACGGTCTGGAATACGACATTCAGTTGCTGTTTTCCCGCTTTCTCGGCTGGCTGTTGCTGTTGTTTCACACTGTGATAGTGGCGGGGATCTCCCTGCGGGTGGTGATGAAGCGGCGTCCCATCGGGGTCTCCCTGGCCTGGCTGGCCCTCATCTATGCCATCCCCTTCGCGGGGGTCGGCTTCTACGTGTTGTTTGGCGAGATTCGGCTCGGCCGCAAGCGGGCAGAGCGTGCCCAGGCCATGTACCGCCCTTACGCCATCTGGATCCGCCAGCTGGCCCGTCTCTTCCCCCAGCACTGTTGCGAGGTGGGCAGCAAGGCACGCCCGCTCCACGACCTTATCCAGGGACGGCTGGCCATGCCCATGCTGTCGGGCAACCGGATGACGCTGCTGCACAAGCCCGAGACCATCATCCAGGAGATAGTGCGCGACATCCGGGGCTCCTCCCAGTCCTGTTATCTGGAGTTCTATATCTGGCATCCCGGCGGGGATGTGGACGAGGTGTGCGAGGCGCTCATGGAGGTGGCGGCACGCGGCGTGGATTGTCGTGTGTTGCTCGATTCCATCGGCAGCAAGACCTTCTTGCGCTCCCGCTGGCCCAAGGCGCTGCGCGCTGCCGGCGTCAAGGTGGTGGAGGTGCTGCCGGTCGGTGCCTGGCGCATCCCCTTCCAGCGCCAGGACCTGCGCATGCACCGCAAGCTGGTGGTGATCGATGACAGGGTGGGGTACACGGGCTCCATGAACATGGTGGATCCCCGCTACTTCAAGCAGGACGCCGGTGTCGGCCAGTGGGTCGACATCATGATCCGGGTGCAGGGGCCCGTGGTGCCGCTGATGTGGTCCACCTTCGTCTGGGACTGGGAGATGGAGACCGGCGAGCGCCTGCTCGACAGTCTGCAGCACGAACCCGAAGCCTGGCCGCAGACCAACTACCGGGCCCAGCTCATCCCCTCCGGCCCCTTCGTGGGCGGTGACTGCATCCAGCAGAGCCTGCTGCTGGCCATCTATCAGGCCCGCCATCACCTGGTGCTGACCACCCCCTATTTCGTGCCAGATGACCCCCTGGCGGCCGCGCTCTCCTCGGCGGCGGCGCGGGGCGTGCTGGTGCAGCTGGTGCTGCCGGCGCGCAACGACTCCCTGATGGCGAACCACGCCAGCAACTCCTTCATGGAGGATCTGCTGGCGGCCGGGGTGGAGATCTACCGCTACGACGCCGGCCTGCTGCACACCAAGAGCGTGCTGGTGGACGATGACTTCGCCCTGGTGGGGACGGTCAACCTCGACAGGCGCAGCCTCTGGCTCAATTTCGAGATCACCCTGCTCATCGACAACCCGGTGTTCGTCGCCGAGATGAACCAGCTGGTACAGGGCTACATGCTGGAGGCGACCCCCATGTCCCTGACCAAGTGGCGTGCGCGGCCCTGGTACAAAAAACTGCTTGAGAACATCTTCTACCTGTTCAGCCCCTTGCTGTGACAGCCAGAGAGGGAACCCTGAGCCGCGATCCGGCTTGCGTGTGTTCCCATCCTCCCCGTAGAGTGCGCCCATGCACCCGCCATTGATAATGTGGAGAAAACGAACAGATGAAGAAAAAAGTGGCCTTGGCCGTCGGGGCCGTCCTGGTGGTGGGGGGGCTTGGTGCCTGCTGGTACACGGGCAACACGTTCGACCGGATCCTGGCCGAGCAGATTGCCAGGGCGCAGCAGGAGAGCGGGGTCGAGATCAGCTGGCATCCGGCCACGGAGAACCTGTTCGTTCGCGACGGCCTGCTCAAGGTAGTGGTGCCGCCCCAGACGCTGGAGAGCTTTGATCCCCAGCTCGCGGGGAGCGAGGCCATCGAGATGCAGTTCGCATTCAACAGCCGCATGCTGCCGCTCTATATCAAGAGCCACCTCTTGCTGGACACCGCAGAGGGCTCCCTCGCACCCGTCTTCACGGCCCTCGGCATGGAGAAATGGCAGCTGGGGGCGGAGTCGGCCAGCAGCCTCTGGACCATGAGCAACAGCTCCCGATTCTGGGCCAGCGACTTCAAGGTCAAGGAGGGGCTCAACGAGTTCCAGTTCCTGCCCCTGAACGGCGACTACCGCGGCGATCTCGACGGCAATGGTCATCTGACCGCCCACTGGCTGGGCATGACGGTGCACGATGCGCAGAGCAAGACGGATCTGGCCCTGGCCGATCTCAAGGGCAGCGCCGACATGGCGGAGATTAGCGGCCTCTGGCTCTCGCCCCGCAGCGATGCGACCCTTTCCGCCCTCTCCCTGACACAAGGGGATCTCAAGGTCTCCCTGCAGGGGATGACCACCGCCACCCAGCTGGCGGGGGATGATGTCCAGACACTCTCCACCCGTTATCAGATGAAGGTGGCGTCTCTCAATCTGGAAAACGAGGAGGACAGCCTGGCGCTGACCGAGGGCAACCTGGATCTGGCGCTCAACGGGCTGGATCTGGAGGGGTACCAGCGGCTGCAGGAGGCCAGCAGCCAGCGGGTGGACGAAGCCGCCATCCAGGAGGCGCTGGACAAGATGCTCCAGCGGGGGGCCACGCTCCTGCTGACGGACCTCAGCGCCCGCCTCAACGGCGAACCCGTCAACCTGCAGGGGGAGGCCAAACTGGCCCCCACGACCCTGGCCGCGCTGATGGAGAGCGAGGAGGGGATGCAGGCCCTGTCAGGTCTGCTCCATGCGCGCCTTGGCGACAAGCTGGGCCAGGCGGTTCCCCAGCTGGCCCCCATGCTGAGCCAGTTTACCGACCTGGGTTACCTCAAGGCGGAGTCGGCGGTGCTGAGCGCCGAGCTCAAGCTGGAGAAGGGGCAGGTCACCGTCAACGGTCTGCCACTGCACCAGTGAGTGCCCCCGCAATGAAAAAAGGCTCCTTCGGGAGCCTTTTTTTCTGGGGTAGGAACGCCGCTTACTTGAACACGACCGTCTTGTTGCCGTAGACAAAGACCCGTTCGTTCAGTACCAGCTCCAGGGCGCGGCTCAGCACGGATTTCTCCACGTCGCGACCGGCCTTGGCCATGTCGTCGGCGGTGAAGGTGTGGTCGACGTGGATGACGTCCTGCTCGACGATGGGACCCTCATCCAGATCGTCGGTGACGAAGTGGGCGGTGGCACCGATGAGCTTGACCCCGCGATCGAACGCCTGGCGATAGGGACGGGCACCGATGAAGGCGGGCAGGAAGGAGTGGTGGATGTTGAGGATCTTGCGCGGGTAGGCCGCGACGAAGCTCGGGGTCAGCACCCGCATGTACTTGGCCAGGATGACGTAATCCGGCTGGTAGCCATCGATGAGGGCGCGCACCTGCTCTTCGTGTTCGGTGCGGCTGAGATCCTCGTGGCTCACGCAGTGGAAGGGGATGTCGAACTTGCCTGTCAGCTCGCCCAGAGTGTCGTAGTTGCCGATCACCGCCACTATGTCCATGTCCAGGGCGCCGGCGTAGTTCTTCATCAGGATGTCGCCAAGGCAGTGGGTCTCCTTGGTCACCAGGATGACGATACGCTTCTTGCCTGCCTTGACCAGGCGGCGCTGGGCGCCCGCCGGCAGGGCATCATCGAGATCCGCCAGCAGGGTCTCGTCGTTGAAGCGGCCTTCCAGCTCGGTGCGCATGAAGAAGCGGCCGTTTTCATGGTCCACGAACTCGTCGTTCTTGTTGATGTTGAGCTGGTGCTTGTAGCAGATGTTGGTGATCTTGGCGATGAGCCCCTTGGCGTCGGGGCAATCGGTCAGCAGTATTTTCTTTTCCATCTCTGTCATGATTCCGTTTGTGTTGTTGGCGCCCAGTCTGCGCGGGCAGCACGTTTTTTTGGCACTATGCCACAAACAAAATCAGAAAAGACAGCGTGCCGTGCATCGGCGTGACCGGTTGGCTGAGGCGGGCCGCCGGGAGCAACCGTTTGTCGTTGATGGGTTTTGGGCTGGCATCCTGCGGCGATTTTCTTTAGGCTGTCTGCGCTTATTCTCAGGGCGGGGTGAAATTCCCCACCGGCGGTATCCCGATATGACTCGGGGAGCCCGCGAGCGCCCGACCCGGTTTGACGGGGCGGGGTCAGCAGATCCGGTGAGATGCCGGAGCCGACGGTCACAGTCCGGATGAAAGAGGATAAGACAGATATTGCTGGCAAGCCCCCTGCGGGCCGGCCGCTGCATGCCTATCTCTGTCTGCCTTTCCATGCCCTGATTCTGGTCCTTGTCTTTTTTAGGAGTCTTACCATGAATCAGTCTCTGCTCAGTGAATTCGGTGATCCCATTGCTCGCGTCGAGGCCGCGCTGGCCGCACTGCGTGCCGGCCAGGGTGTGCTGGTGGCCGACGATGAAGATCGGGAGAATGAGGGTGACCTCATCTTCGCCGCAGAATCCATGACCAACGAACAGATGGCCATGATGATCCGCGAGTGTTCCGGCATCGTCTGCCTCTGCCTGACCGACGAGCGGGTTCGCCAGCTCGAGCTCCCCATGATGGTGGAAGCCAACTCCAGCCACTACCAGACCGCCTTCACCGTGACCATCGAAGCGGCGCAGGGGGTGACCACCGGGGTGTCCGCCGCCGATCGCATCACCACCATACGTGCCGCCATCGCCGACGGGGCCAGACCGTCCGACCTGCATCGCCCCGGCCATGTCTTCCCGCTGCGTGCCCGTACCGGGGGCGTGCTGACCCGGCGCGGTCACACCGAGGCCACGGTCGATCTGATGCAGCTCGCCGGGCTCAAACCTTACGGTGTGTTGTGCGAGCTGACCAGGGAGGATGGCTCCATGGCCCGGTTGCCGGACCTGGTGGCCTTCGGTCGCCAGCACCGGATGCCGGTGCTGACCATCGAGGATCTGGTGCAATATCGTCAATTGCTGTCAGAGCGTTCAGCCTGAGCCTCATACGAAATTGTAATAAGCCGAAATTTTGGTTACGCTTTGCACGAACCTCATCCGGAGACACTCTTTTTTGATTAAAGTTTGCGCATAAAGTGTGCAACTAAAAAAAAATGAGGGTTTTAACGCATTTATCTGTGATGGGGCCTATCCAAAGTATGATTTTTTTGTGCCATAATCACGCCGCTTGCTAAACGTCTGGCGAGTTAAAGGGAGCTTTTAAAAATGAAAAAAATGTTGTTGGTAGGTGTTGTTGGTCTGTCCGCTCTGCTGGGCGGTTGTGCAAACACCAGCGAACTGGAAACTTCCGTTCAGAATCTGTCTAACAAAGTTGACCAACTGGCTCAAGATGTTAGCGCTGTTCGTGCTGATCAGTCCAAGATCGCTGCTGATGTTGCAGAAGCCAAGCAAGAAGCTATGCGTGCTAACCAGCGCATCGACAACATGGCTACTTCCTACAAGAAGTAATCCATGCGAAAAAATGGCGCATTTTAATGCGCCATTTTTTTTTGCCTGAAATCTGGCAATTCCCCGTGTTTGACTCCCGCCTGAACAAGGCAATGCCGACTGAGCGGCATTCCCCGTCCTGAATATCCCTTCGATCAATAAAGCAGGCTGTAGAGCTTGCGGCGGTAATTCTGCGCTGCCGGATGTGCGCCCATGGTGGCCAGCACATCGAGATAGATCTTCTTGGCATCCCCAAAGGCCAGATCCCGCTTGAGAATGGTGAACAGCAAGGCCAGAGCCTCTTCCTGTCGACCGACCTGGCTGTAGAGTACCGCCAGCTCCTGGGCGAGGGCGTCATCTGCCGGCTGTTCGGCGTGACGCAGCTCCAGGGCGCGCAGCTCCGGGCTGTCACTGGCCTGCTGCGCCAGCGAGAGACGAGAGCTCAGGGTCTGATAGTGATCGTCCTGTGCCACCATGGGGATGGCGGCGAGCAGGGCTTGCGCCTCGTCCAGCAGGTTCAGATCCAGGGCCGCCTGTGCCAGCCAGAGGCTGATGTCGTGACGCTCGGCGGCGAGGCGATGGGCCTTGCTCAGGTGGGCGTGCGCCACATCGGCCTGCTCTGCGGCCAGTGCCTGCTTGGCCTGCTCCAGCAGCAGCTCTTCTTCCTTGGGGGCGAAAGCAGCGAAATACTGGCGCAGGGTCGCTTCATCCTGCGGGCCTTCCAGGATGGCCTGCTCGTCCGGACGACCCTGATGGAACAGCACCAGGGCGGGTAACGCGCGCAGGGCCAGCTGGCTCGCCAGCGGCTGCAGCTGGGGATCGTTCATATCGACTTTGGCCAGGGTGACGCCAGGATTGGCCTGACCAACCAGGGCTTCCACCAGGGGGGTCATGGCCTGACACTCCGGCATCTGCGGGGCGTGGAAGTAGATGACGACCGGCTTTTTCAGGGATGCATCGATCAGTTCGGCGTGAAAATTCTGGGGAGTGATGTCGACGATCATGAGGCTGACTCTCGGAAAATGGTGTGGATCAACATGGGGTCCAGCGGAGTGGATTTCAAGCTCCCGTCCAGCAGATAGGCATCGACCTGGCGGGTCGGGGCGGCGAGGCTGAGCCATCCTCTGCCAATGGGCCAATCGCTCACTTCATAGATGCGGGTATCGAGCAGGTTCTCCAGCCGCCACCCTTGCTCCGGCAAGAAACAGACCTTCTCCAGCCCGGCGGCGATGCCGGCGCCGTGGGCCTTGAGCACCGCCTCCTTGCGCGACCACAGCCGATAGAAGGCCGAGTCCTGCTCCTGCACTGGCAGGGTGCGCAGCCACAGGTATTCCCCGGGGGCATAGAAACGCTCTGCCAGGGGCAGTATGGGGCGGCGGCGCAGGCCCATTTCGATATCCACGCCGAGGGGACCCTCCCGACAGAGGGCGAGCACCAACCAGTCACCGCTGTGGCTGAGGTTGAACTGCCAGTGGTGGTTGCACAGCATCGGCTTGCCATGCTCGCCGATGTGAAAGGCCAGAGAGCCGGCAGGGCAGTGGAGGCGCTCGGCCAGCAGGCGGCGAAGCAACACGCGTCCCAGCAGATACTCGCGCTGGCGGCCGGGTTGGCGGATCTCGTGCCAGTGGCGGTATTCCTCCGGGGAGAGCCCGGATGGCAGCCCGATCAGCTGTTCAGTATCGACGAGCGCGGTATTTAACAAATAGAGATCCACAGAAAGCATAATATTTCACTTAAAAATGGGGTCGAAGTAGCGATAACAATCCGTTTGGAGAGGACAAAACCGATGCTTTCAAGATTGTATATTGTTTGGCCATGATCACATAAATTGCGCTAAACAGAGCATTTCCTTGCAAAAATGTGAGTTCGATTGGGATTTTCGCTTGCCTCGATAGAATTCTTGGATATAGTCGGGTGCTGTTGCCTTATAAATTGCCCTGTCGGGCTGCATTTTAACAAGTTTCACTCTTTTTTGTGGGGATAAAGGATTGCGCCACCTGATGCTACTGCTGGTCGCGCTCGGAATGGTAGGTTGTGCTTCGGCACCCCAACCCGAGGTCGCGAGCAAGATCGAGGTTTCCATGATGGAACCCGTGATTGAACCCGAAGTTTCATCCACCCCGGATGTCAACGAAATCCTGACCGTATACAAAGAGTGGCGTGGCGTTCCTTACCGCATGGGAGGCAACAGCCAGCGAGGCATCGATTGCTCCGCCTTCGCCCGTGAAGTGTTCCGCAATGCCGTCGGCATCGAATTGCCCCGCGATACCCGCTCCCAGGTCCACGAAGGCACCCGCGTCTCCAAGCAGGATCTGGTCGAAGGGGACCTTGTTTTCTTCAAGATCAACCCGCGTCTGAATCATGTCGGCATCTATGTCGGCAACGGTGAATTCATCCATGCTTCCACCCGTGCCGGCGTCACGCGCTCCAAGCTCGACAATGTGTATTGGCGCAACAAGTTCTGGCAGGCACGCCGGATCGATATCTGAGTCAGGCTGGACAAACGGCTCGCAGTACGGACTGTTTTTCCAACCTCACTTGAACCGGACCCCCAGGGTCCGGTTTTTTTATGGCCCTCTTTTAGACTTTCCCTGGCCGACTCTCTATAGTGTGGCCCCCTTGATCCTCGGCAGGTCCAGCATGACACCCCAGCAGAAAACCGGATTGCACCCGCGCAATCGCCATCAGGCCCCCTACGACTTTGACGCGCTCTGCCAGCGCACCCCGGCGCTGTCGCCTTTCGTGTTCGTCAACGAGCACGGCACCCGGACCCTGGATTTCGCCGATCCGGCCGCCGTCAAGGCGCTTAACCGGGCTCTGCTGGCGCTGCACTATGGCATCGAACACTGGGATCTGCCGCCTGGCTACCTCTGCCCGCCCATCCCGGGGCGGGTCGATTATCTGCATCGCGTCGCGGATCTGCTGGCGGAGAGCGCGGGCAAGGTGCCGACGGGCAAGGGCGTGCGGGTGCTGGATATCGGCGTCGGGGCAAACTGCATCTACCCCCTGCTGGGTGCCCGCGAGTATGGCTGGCGCTTCGTGGGGTCAGACATCGACCCGGTGTCGGTCAAGGCGGCGACCCTGCTGGCTGCCAGCAATGGCCTGGGGAGCCAGATTGCGTGCCGTCATCAAGGCAACCCGAAACACATCTTTCGCGGCATTCTGGGGCCGAAGGAGCACTTCGCCCTGACCCTGTGCAACCCGCCGTTCCATGCGTCTCTGGCCGAGGCGAGCAAGGGGACGGAGCGCAAGCTGCGCAACCTGGGCAAGGGGGAGGGCAAGGCGGTGACGGGGGCGCCCGTGCTCAATTTCGGCGGTCAGAAGGCCGAGCTCTGGTGCGAAGGGGGCGAGGCGGCATTTCTGGCCGGCATGATAGAGCAGAGCAGGGAATTTGCCGCCCAGTGCCTCTGGTTCAGTTCGCTGGTGTCGAAGAAGGAGAACCTGCCGGCCGCCCGCAAGGCGCTGACCCGGGCGGGGGCGCGGGAGGTTCGTGTACTCGATATGGCGCAAGGCAACAAGGTGAGCCGGATCCTGGCCTGGAGTTTCCTGGATGAGGAGAAGCGGGCAGCCTGGTGGTCTGCCATGGGCCGATGAGCAAGACCGGGGCACTGGCAAGGGCCCCGGTTCTCTTTTTCCGGACTGATTTATTCCCGCTTGCAGCCCTCGTTTCAATCGTTTTCCCACCTGATTTTTCCAGCATGTTAGTGACCACTCCCGCCCTCGGTACAGTCGTACGCCGAGATTTTTTTGTACTTACTGCTGAAACTTTCATAAAATGGGACTGGTTAGACCTCTTCACAGGCTGTTAATCGAATAGGGATCGGTACATGAAAGTTGTCGATTTTCTGAAGCACAAGCGCGAAATTCTGGCGCAGCACCCCTTTGAGCTCAAGGATTGGCTCTCCCCGGCTATCCGCGACTACTGGCGTGAGTTTCAGCAAAAGGCACACCTTCACCCCTTGCTGGGGCGAGTGCTGGATCTGCAAGGGGAGTCCCAGAACACCCAGCAGCAGGAGAGCGCCAGAGTGGCACAGGTGGCCAACGGCCAGCCGGCCATGACGCAGGATCCTGTCGTCGAGCTCGACGGGGAGGCCGCCGCACTCTATGCCGAGCTGCAGAACCGGCTCGGGGAGGAGACCCATGTCGGCGAGTGGCTGCAGGTGACTCAGGCGCTGATCAACCAGTTCGCCACCGTGACCGGGGATCACCAGTGGATCCACACCGATCCCGAGCGCGCGGCGGCCGAGTCCCCCTTCAAGACCACCATCGCCCACGGCTTCCTGACCCTGGCCCTGCTGCCGCAGCTGACCGGCTCGGTGGATGAGACGACGCCAGAGTTTCCCACTGCCCGCATGGTAGTGAACTTCGGGCTGGAGCAGGTACGCTTCCCCTATCCCATCAAGGTGGACAGCAATATCCGGGCTCGCACCAAGCTGTCCCGGGTCACCCCCATCAAGGGCGGGATCGAGCTGCTCAAGGAGATCAAGATCGAGATCGAGGGGATCCGTCGTCCGGGGTGCGTCATCGAGTCGGTGACCCGCATCTATTTCTGATCACGCCTTCACTGTTGATGGTTGAACGGGCTCGCTGTTGCGGGCCCGTTTTTGTATCCGGCACAGATGGCCAGCCCCCAGGACAAACGGATGCGCAGCTGGATCTGACTCATAAAACCGGTGCTGTCGCAGCTAACCGGTTTTCTTTTGATAAGGTTGTGAGCTGGTGAGGCAGCACTGCATGCCGCGATTGAACCTTGCGTCTGACCCTGGAGAACATCACGCCTATTAATGAAAAAGAGGAGCCGCTATGACTCCCCTTTGCATGTGACTGGTCACTGGTTCAAAAACTGGCACCCAGGCTGATCAGATGGCGGACCTCGCTCTCCTTGAGACTCTGCCCTGCCCCCTCAAAATGGAACTCCCCATCTTGCCAGTCGAGTTCGCTCGACCAGGAGAGGCGAACGTTGTCGTTGAAGTAGTAGCGTAGTCCTAGGCTGCCATTGATGTCCTGATCCAGGGTGAGATAGGGGGACTGCTGTGACAGGTATTTCAGATAACTGCCCTTGCTGAACAGCTCGAACTGCTGCCGCCAGAGCGAGAATGGCTGGCGATAATCCCAACTCAGACTGCCGATGGGGTAGCTGATGATGCGCGAATCAAACAGAAGCAATCCTGCCCAGCCGCCATCGCGAAAATAGGCGCGCTGGACACCTGCTTGGGCAATCAGTTCCAGTCGCCTGCGCTTGTCATTCCAGAAGCGGTAACCGGGACCGGAGCTGAAATCGAGCTGGAGATAGTTTTCATCGAGCATGTTGTATTCGGCATTGAGAGAATTGCGAACAAACCAGTGATCGTTGAAGAAATAGTCCAGGGTCGGGTTGACGGTATAGTCGTGGCTGTCGGTCTCGCCATTGGCGGTTTCGTAGTTGTATTCCCCTGACAGGCTGTAACGCCAGTCGAGATTGGCGACCTCCGTCTTGCCCTTGATGTTGATGTCGTTGGTGCGGGTTTCATTCTTCTTGAGCTTGATGTTCAGGTCGCCATTGCCGGTCCAGAGCCAGGCGTTGCCCTCGTCCCCATCAGCCTGAAACAGCGATATTCCCCCCTTGGCCGTGGCCTTGGGCTTGTCCTGCTTTTCCAGTCGCCAGCGTTTGACTGCTTCCCGTTTGACCGTTACTGCCTGGCTGTAGGGCAGGGCAATGCGCACCGACTCTGGAGTGATCTCCTCTATGGTGCCCGTCAGGCGATCGCCGTTGCGCATCCAGAGAATGTCCTTGGCCCACGTCAGCGGGCTTGCCAGGATAAACAGAAGAAGCAGGTATCTCATGAGCGATGATGACTCCGGTACTTAGCCGCTGATAGGGCGGGGTAGTCCATTCTTGCTGTCCAGTGTGGCGGTGACGTCGGCCTGGGTAACCTCGGGCGCGCTGATAAATTGCTCGACGGCCGGTGGCAGGATAAGGGGAGCGCCATTTTCGAGTTCGTCTTCGGTACGGGAGAGGGGGGAGTGCACCTCCAGCCAGCGGCGTCCATCGGGCTCCACTGCCATCTTGACCGGCTGGTTGATCACCCGCACCGGCGTGCCGACCGGCACCAGGCCGAACAGCATCTCGATGTCATCCGGGCGCAGCCGGATGCAACCGGCGCTGACCCGCAGGCCGACCCCGAACTCCTTGTTGGTACCGTGAATGAGGTAATCCTTGTTGCCATAGCCCAGGCGCATGGCGAACTTGCCGAGGGGGTTGTCCGGGCCGGGCGGTACCACGGCGGGCAAATCGATCCCCTTCTGCTCCAGCCAGGATTTGCGCACCATGGGGCCGGGCACCCAGGTCGGGTTGGGATTCTTCGCGATGACGGTGGTGGTCATCTCCGGCGTCTCGCGCCCGATGTCCCCGATGCCGATGGGCAGCACCATCACCTCGTTTTTGCCCTTGGGGAAATAGTAGAGGCGCAGCTCTGGCAGGTTGATGACGATGCCCTCCCGCGGCACGTCGGGCAGCAGCATCTGGGTCGGCAGGGTCAGCCGGGTGCCCGGTTTGGGCAGATAGGGGTCGACGCCGGGGTTGGCCTCGAGCAGGGCCAGAAAACCGATCTGGGTATATTTGCCCACGAGCTCCAGATGATCGCCCGGCTGGACTATGTAATCTTCCAGCTCGCCGATGAGCCGGCTGTCGGCGGGCGGCAGGGGATAGGTTTTGGACCAGGCCGGCGCGGCCCAGAGGCTGACGGCGGCCAGCAGCAGTGAGACGATACGTGTGTTGAACATGGTTCTTCCTATCGACTGTGGGTGAGGGAAGCCCTCCTTCCCAAAAAATGAGCTGGGATTGTCAACCAATCGTCCGGGGATTACCAGCCTCGCACCCGGGTCTGCCGGGTGGGATGGCGGCAGTTTGCATCAGCGTTGTAGCGAAGAACCCGTGTTGCCGGGAATGACGGCCCATGGGAAGCCGCGTCATGGCTCCCTGCCCAGTGACTGCTACTGACACTGCGGATCATGTTTGCCATGTGGTTGGCGTGAGCAGGGGAGGGGCGCAAGGTGTGGAAGGGTGGCGTTTTTATCGCCAGTTGTCTGATCTGCAACGAGATTTACGTTGATTTCCCGGCTTGGGTTGAGTCAATATGAGGGCCCGTGGAGAGATGCCGGAGTGGCCGAACGGGATTGACTCGAAATCAATTGTGGCAGCAATGCCACCCAGGGTTCGAATCCCTGTCTCTCCGCCATTTATTCCCTTCAAGCCCGCGTCCGTCGCGGGCTTGTCATTTGAAGCCTATGCCAGCCCATACTTTGGCTCATACTCCTGTTTTAAGAAACGCAAATCTCCCCCGTTCTTCTTTGCTCACAGGGATCCATCCTGGTGTGGCTTCTATTGCCCGCCACAATCCATTGAGCCTTCGGGCCTTATTCGCATCAACAGCTCGCGCATCGCCGCCAGGTTGCTGATCGAGCCGCACATGGGGGAGTTTCTGGCGCGCCATCCCAAGCTGCGGCTGGAGCTGGTGATGGCGGACGGGTTTTCCAACATCATCGCCGACGGAATGGATGCCGGCATTCGCCTGGGGGAGAGCCTGGATGAACATGTGGTGGCGGTGCCCATCACCCCGCCTTTGACCATGGCCATTGTCGGCTCACCCGACTATTTCAGGCAGCATGGCACGCCGCAGACCCCGGGGGATCTCACCCGGCACAACTGCTTGGCCTACCGCTTCACCTCCAGCAACACCATCGACCGCTGGTCGTTCACCTCCCCCGATGAGGAGCAGCACACCCAGATTTTCGATCCCAAGGGCAACGCCGTGTTCAACGACGACGACAGCATGCTGCAAGCGGCCCTGCAGGGGGTGGGGTTGGTCAAACACCTGGATCTGCGGGTGCGCCAGCACCTGAGTGACGGGTCACTGGAGCGGGTACTCGCCCACTGGTGCCCCCCCTTCCCGGGGTTTTATCTCTATGTGCCGTCGCGGGCCCAGATGCCGGCCAAGATCCGGGCGCTGATGGACTTTCTGGTGGAGAAGCGGGAAGGCGTTGCCAGGTAGCGTGAGCGGGCGCTCTGGTAGTCATGGATGACAGTTGGGGATCCAAAGGGGCTTGATGCATTTTTATTGCGATGGAAACAATATAATTATGGTTCAGGTGTGGTTAAGGCTTGACCGTTTCCATCTTAACTTATTTAGTTATCATTGCATTTGAATCCCACCCACCGGAAATGGAGTCATTGCAATGCTGAATAACATTCCATCTAAACGGACGTTGATAGCCAGCATGCTGACGCTGGCCTTTGGCGCCACCGCAACCTCTGCGGTACAGGCAGCCACGACGGCCGCCGAACAGGATAAAGGCAAGCCCAACATTGTTGTTATCTTTGGCGATGATATCGGCTATTGGAACCTCAGTACCTACAACCAGGGCATGATGGGTTACAAAACGCCCAATATCGACAAGATCGCCGCAGAAGGCGCCAAATTCACCTCCTATTATGCAGAGCAGAGCTCTACCGCAGGTCGTTCTTCCTTTATTACCGGCCAGATGCCGTTCCGTACCGGCATGAGCAAGGTGGGGATGCCGGGTGCACCTCAGGGTCTCCAGAAAGAGGATCCCACCATCGCCAACGTGCTCAAGCAGCTGGGTTATGCCACGGGGCAGTTCGGCAAGAACCACCTGGGTGACAGGGACGAATTCCTGCCGACCGCCCACGGCTTCGACGAGTTCTTCGGCAACCTCTATCACCTGAACGCGGAAGAGGAGCCGGAAAACCCGGACTATCCGAAAGATCCCGCCTTCCGCAAGCAGTTCGGCCCGCGCGGCGTCATCAAGAGCACCGCCGATGGCAAGATTGAGGATACGGGTCCACTCACTGTCAAGCGGATGACCACGGTGGACGAGGAGACGCTGGCGGCCAACAACGACTTCATGGAGCGTCAGGTCAAGGCCAAGAAGCCCTTCTTCACCTGGTTCAACACCACCCGCATGCACAACAAGACCCACATCAAGCCTGATCACCAGGGCAAGACGGGTCTCGGCGATTATGCCGACGGCATGGTCGAGCATGACGCCATCATTGGCGAGGTGATGAAGAAGATCAAAGACCTGGGGATCGAAGACAACACCATCGTCGTCTATACCACGGACAACGGCCCCATGACCGCGACCTGGCCGGACGCCGGTTTCACACCCTTCCGTGGCGAGAAAAACACCGGCTGGGAAGGGGGCTTCCGCGTGCCTGCCATGGTCAAGTGGCCAGGCCATATCCAGCCAGGTACTGTGCTGAACGATATCTTCGGCAGCAATGACTGGTTCCCGACCCTGATTGCCGCCGCCGGTGAACCCGAGATCAAGGAGAAGTTGCTCAAGGGCTACAAGACCTCGGCGATGACCTACAAGGTCCACCTGGACGGCTACAACCAGCTCGACTATCTGCAGGGCAAGTCACCGAGTCAGCGCCAGGAGTTCTTCTACTGGAGTGATGATGGCGATCTGCTGGCCATGCGCTACGGCCGCTGGAAGGCTCACTTCATGATCCAGGAGCATACCGGTCTGGCGTTGTGGCAATACCCCTTCACCAAGCTGCGTACCCCGATGATCTTCGATCTGGAGGTCGATCCACTTGAGAAGGGCAGTGATGGGATGGGTTACAACACCTGGTTCTATGATCGTCTCTTCCTGCTTGGCGGCGCGCAGAAGTATGCCACCGACATGATCAAGAGCTTCCAGGAGTTCCCGCCAAGGCAGAAACCGGGCAGCTTCACGATATCCGACGTGAGCGCCCTGATCGAGCAGGGTGCGAAGAGCAACTGATTCTCGGCGTGTACGGGTGAGGCCCTGGCCTCACCCGCTTTCAGGGGTAACGATGAAACACAGCACCACCATGCCCATCAAGGCGCTGGCATCCGCAGAAAAATATGCCGGCAAGGGGCCAGCCTGGGTTCGCCGCTTTCATGTGATGGCCAAGCCGACGGGTTCCACCTGCAACATCGATTGCACCTACTGTTTCTACCTGCACAAAGAGGGGCTGCTCCATCAGGAGCGTCACACTCACATGAGTGACGAGGTGCTGGAGAACTACATTCGCCAGTACATCGACAGCCAGGATGGCGAGCAGGTTGTCTTCTCCTGGCAAGGGGGCGAACCAACCCTGATGGGGCTGGATTTCTTCCAGAAAATCGTCAAGTTACAAAAGCAGTATCAAAAGGCAGGACAGCGGATCGAGAACGATCTGCAGACCAACGGCATTCTGATCGATGACAAATGGGCCGCCTTCCTGAAAGAACACCATTTCCTCGTGGGGCTCTCCATCGACGGGCCGCGCGAACTGCATGACAGATATCGGGTGACCCGCAGCGGCAAGCCCACCTTCGACAAGGTGATGGAAGGGGTGGCCGCCCTCAAGCGACACGGGGTGCCCTTCAATGCCCTGGTAACCGTCAACCGGACCAATGCCCGCTTCCCCCTCGAGGTGTATCGCTTCCTCACCCGGGAGCTGGGGGCCACCTACATCCAGTTCAACCCCTGTGTCGAGCCCGTGGATTTCACCAGGACGGCGCCGCAGTTCTGGCACGATGACACCATTCCCGTAACCGGTAGCCGCCGCGCCAAGCCGGGGGATCTGGACTCCATCGTGACGGACTGGTCGGTGGACCCGGATGACTGGGGCCAGTTTTTGATCGCGGTGTTCGAGGAGTGGGTCAACAACGATCTTGGCCGGGTGCAGGTCAACCTGTTCGAGACGGCGGTGGCCCAGACCATGGGCATGCCCGCCCAGATCTGCGTGACCTCGGAGTTTTGCGGCAAGGGACTGGCCATCGAGAAGAACGGGGACATCTATTCCTGCGATCACTACGTCTATCCGGAGTACCGGCTAGGCAACATCGACGACACTCCGCTGTCCCACATGGCCTTCTCCGAGCGTCAGCAGGCCTTCGGGTTTGGCAAGCGGGATACCCTTCCCGCCTATTGCCGGGCTTGCCCCTATCTCAAGCTGTGCTGGGGGGAGTGCCCGAAGAACCGGATTGTACGCACCCCGGATGGGGAGCTGGGACTGAACTACCTCTGCCCCGGCATCAAGGCCTTTTTCGACTACGCCCAGCCCATAGTGGTGGGCATAGTCACCATTTTGCAGGGGCAACCGGCAGGAGATAAGGCATGAGCAACAGGGAGAGGCTGCTGCAGCTCGAGCAGCGCATGAACGAACAGGTGCTGGGGCAGGAGAATCTGGTCAGGATGCTCATCATCGGCCTGTTGTGCGATGGTCACGTGCTGCTGGAAGGGCTGCCCGGGCTCGCCAAGACCCGGGCGGTACGGGCGCTCTCCCGCCATATCGACGGGGACTACAGCCGCATCCAGTTCACGCCGGATCTGCTGCCATCTGACATCACCGGCAGCGAGATCTATCAGCAGCATGCGAGCTCGGAGCAGGAACAGTTCCGCTTCAGGCCCGGCCCTGTGTTCGGCAACATCATTCTGGCGGACGAGATCAACCGGGCATCGGCACGGGTGCAGTCGGCCCTGCTGGAGGCCATGGAGGAGCGCCACGTGACCGTGGCGGGGAAGAGCTGGCCACTGCCCGGCCTCTTCATGGTGCTGGCGACCCAGAACCCGGTGGATCAGGAGGGAACCTGGCCACTGCCGGAGGCGCAGCTGGACCGCTTCCTGATGAAGGTGCTGGTGGACTACCCCTCGAAGGCCCACGAGCAGCAGGTCATGCAACTGGTCCGTGAAGAGCAGCGGCAGAAATATGCCAGGAGCGATCGGGGAGAAGAGGCTGCCACGGCCCCGGATCTGCGGATCACCCAGGAGGAGGTGCTGAGCTGCTGGCAGGAGATAGCCCAGGTGCACGTCGCCCCGACCGTCGAGGCCTACATCGTCAATCTGGTGGGGATGACCCGCCACCCGCAGGGGGTGAGCGACGAACTGGCGAGCTACATCACCCTCGGGGTCAGCCCTCGCGGCACCCTGGCCCTCGAGCGTTGCGGCCGGGCCAATGCCTGGCTGGCGGGTCGCGACGCTGTCCTGCCACAGGACATCAAGGACGTCGCCCACGCCGTCTTGCGTCATCGCCTGATGATGAGCTATCAGGCCAATGCGGACGGCTTCTCGGCGGACGACGCCATCCAGACCCTGCTCGACACCGTGGTCGCCTGATGGCCACGGGACTTTGCATCGATCGCGCCGACCTGATGGCGCTGGCGGGGGAGGCCAGGCTGCTCCGAAACGACCCGGAGCGGATCGCCAAGGGAGCCCTCGCGGGGGAGCGTGTCTCGCGCCAGCAGGGGCGGGGACTCAACTTCGAAGGCTTGCGGCGCTACCAGGCGGGGGACGATGTCCGTCTCATCGACTGGCAGGCCACCGCCCGCCTGCGCACCCCCTGGATACGGCTCTATAACGAGGAGCGCGAGCGCCCCGTCTTCCTGCTGATCGATCAGCGTCTCGACATGTACTTCACCACCCGTGGCCACAGCAAGTCGGCGGCGGCGGCCATGATCGCCGGGCTCTATGCCTGGCGCAGCTGGCACGACAGCGATCGGCTCGGGGCCCTGGTGTTCAATGACGAAGAACTGGCGGTGCATCCCTGCCGCTCACCCAAGCAGAATCTGGGCCGCGTCATCGAGGATCTGTGCCGTTTCAATCAGGCGTTGCCGGCGGCCTATCCCCAGGAGCCGCGCCCGGAGGTGGATCTGGCCCGCGTGCTGCAACAGATCCAGTCGCTGGTCCCGCCAGGCGCCTGGCTCGGGATCATCAGCGATTTTCATGACATGGATGCCCGCTGTGATGCCCTGCTGGCAGGGCTCAGGCGTCGCTGCGAAATCACGGCCTTCGTGGTCTATGACGACCTCCATCTGCGGCTGCCGACCCGGGGCGCGCTGTGCGCCCGCTATCAGGGCAGCGATGCCACCGTCGCCCTGTCGCCGCAGATGAGGGACGATATCCAGCATGCCATCGGCAGGCGTCTGGCGGATCAGGAGGCGCGGCTGACCCGACTGGGGGCCAGGGTGCGCAACATAGTGACCAGCCAGGATCTGGTGCGGCAGCTGCAAAAGGGAACATGAAAGGGAACATGAAAGGGAACATAGAGGGGGGCTGATGCTCGAGAAAGGGTTTTCCGTACCGGCACTGCTGGATCCATCCCTGCCAGAGCGTGTCTCCTGGTGGCCGCTGGCGTTTGGCTGGCGATGGTTGGGAGCCTTGCTGCTGCTGGCCCTGTGCGTGATGGCGCTGTCCCGCCTTGCCCGCTGGCGGCGCAACCGCTGGCGCCGCGAGGCCGGCGCCATGATGGCGACCCTGAAGGACGTCGACGGCTGGCTGGCGATGATCAAGCGCATCCGTCTGGTCCATCACCCTCGCGCCGAGGTCGCCCGGGCCATCTCCCCGGCCGAGATCCTGGCCGGGGTTCCCGTCGACGAGGCCTCCCGGCACCTGTTGTGCGAGCGCTACTGCCGCCCTGACAGCCAACTGACCCCTGCCCAGAACGCCCGTTTGGCCAGGCAAATCACCGCCTGGCTGGAGAGCCTGCCTCATGTCTGACTGGTTATCCCGCTTCGATTTCGCCTGGCCCTGGGCATGGCTGCTCCTCTTCCTGCCGCTCCTCGGTCGTTTCCTGCTGCCCCAGGTCAGGCCGCAGGCAGACTATGTGCGGGTTCCGTTCCTGCCCCATCTGATCGAGACCCTGAACCTCAAGGAGAGCCCACCGCAAGCCAGCCGCTGGCAGCAGCTGTGGTTCTGGACGGTCTGGCTGCTCCTGGTGTGCGCGCTGGCGAGGCCCGAATCCCTGACACCGCCCCAGCACATAGTAAAACCGATGAGAGACATGGTGCTCATCCTCGATGTGTCTGGCTCCATGGGCAAAAATGATCTGCCGGGGGGAGAGACCCGACTCGCCGCGATGCAGGCCTCCGTGGCCAGGTTCGTGGCGGCCCGCAAGCAGGATCGCATCGGTCTGGTGATCTTCTCCAGCAGCGCCTACCCCTTTGCCCCCCTGAGCGAGGACAAGCAGGCACTGCAGGCCCGCATCACCCAGCTCTCCTCCGGCATGATCGGCGAGCAGACGGCGATCGGCGATGCCATCGGCGTCGCGGTCAAGATGCTGGATACCGCCCTGCACGGGGAAAGCAGCAAGCTGGCCATTCTGCTTACCGATGGCAATGACACGGCCTCCCAGCTGCCCCCCGCGCTGGCGGCCAGGTTGGCGGCGGATCACCGGGTTCAGATCCACACCATCGCCTTCGGCGACGAGAACACCAGCGGTGACGACAAGGTGGATCTGGACCTGCTCAAGGAGATCGCGGACACCACCGGCGGTCGG
>ENA-OWLM01000072-OWLM01000072.1-metagenome-genome-assembly--contig:-NODE-72-length-36319-cov-5.978657_pt1 | contig 36319 bp, 25 predicted proteins | sample MGYA00245349_ERZ651102 | MGnify/ENA primary metagenome ERZ651102 (study PRJEB26857, sample SAMEA4031759) | metagenome | biome: human; feature: oral; material: saliva | place: Philippines | collected 2014 | study... | reverse complement strand
GCTCGCCAGCACCTGCAGCGAGGGGTTCTGCGGCATTTATGCACGGCCCTTCTGTAGGTCAGTCACCTCAACGGTCACGTCGGGGAACTGGGTCTGCACCCGGGTCTTCTGCGCCTCCAGGTTGCGGGTGCGCCACCAGACGAAGAAACCGACGAGGGTGAAGCATCCGTAGAACACGTACATGAGGGAGGTTGCGTAGTAGCCTGCGCTCCACAGCAACGGCACACCGACCAGGTCGACGGCAACCCAGATGAGCCAGAATTCAACCCAGCCGCGCGCCATGCCGTAGGTGGCGAGCAGTGAGCCGGTGAAGATCCAGGCGTCGGACCAGACCGGTTCGTAGGAGCCGAGGGCACGGAAGATGGGGGTGAGCAGCAGGGTGCCTGCAATCATGGCGACAACCAGGCCTGCGCGTTCGGTGTTGGTGGCCCACGTGGGGATTACCGCGGCACCTGCGGAGGCGTCACCACCGGCGGCGCGGGTTGCGCGCCAACGATGCCAGCCCCAGATGGACACGGCAATAAACATGATCTGGCGACCTGCCTGGCCGAGCATGGTCACGGGGTGCGGGCTGCCGACGAGGGCGCCCAGGAAGACGGTGAGCAGCAGCAGGTTGCCGAGAATGCCGACGGGCCACGCCCATACTTTGCGTCGCATACCGCCGAGCGCCGATGCTAGGCCGAATGCGTTTCCGAGAACTTCGCGCACGAGGAGGGACTGGTCCCCCACGTGAATTTGTGCGTCGAAGAGCCACCGCAAGATGTCCATTGTTTCTTTCCTCTCTGAGTTGGACCGTGTGTTCGGATGCGCGGGGTGCGCATCTGCGGCGGCTCCGGGGAGAGGAACAGAACTCATCGATTCCGGGCGCATCACGGGGTGGATGCGCCGGTTCCGGTGTGTGGGCAGGATCCGCGGGACCTTCGGGATACCACGACGAAACGTCAAACACGACCCCCACCGCGTTGTACCGCCGGTGGGGTCGCAGACACCTTCGTGAGAGGCGGAACCTGCCTTTTTCTGCTCGTGCTACCTTCCATCCAGACTGTACTGTCGGCACCGGATTTTCACCGGTTCGGCCTCTCTTGCGGGCGGGCGTCTCTAGCGGAGTCTTGGCGTCCTGCGCGGATGCGAAGATTCGTACGATTTTTGCCTGCCTGCGAGAGCGGTTCGCGGGCTGTGACCGCCGGTTCGGAATTTCACCGACCCCGGAGCACGATGTCGATATCGATTATGCCACAGCGCACGCAGCTGGTTTAATTTGTTTTCTCTGGGATAACTTCCGTGACAAGATGACGTTTTATGACTGTGTTCTCGGCGCGTCTTCACGCCCCGCTACACAATTCCCCGCAGCAGTCACACGCAGGGCCGCCTCGGAACTCGATCCTTCATTTTTCGGGGACGATTTATCACGGTTTCATAACGGTGAAGAGCGCCAAACAGACCAAAGGGTTACGGGGACCTCCAGGGGGTCATTCAAGACACATTGAACACCCGTCAATACCTTTATGACAAGGAATTATAACAATAAGGTTAAATTATTGGTTTAAGGTTTACTCCAGGGGTGATTTAAGGTTATTCTTATTTACAGGAGCTCCCATCACCGATAAACCGGTTCCGTTGAGAGCGACATGATTCGGACCATCCGAGCACTCACATCAAACCCTTAAGCTTCTGCCATTTGAAGCTGGAAAACTGGCCCGCGGACTGCATTCCCCGGATGGTTTTCACGCAGCATCTGCGCGTACTGGATTGCGCAGTATTGCGGCGCACGATGTTGATGTGCTTCACCATCGGGAGGCAACCACACCGAATTATTTCTCAACGGAACCGGCGTGGGAGCTCTTCCGAATAAACTTCCGGAAGATCGCACGGTATGCGCCTTTGTAAACCTCTATGAGGGGCGTTGTGCGTGTCAAACGGTCATAAGCTCCCGTTCTTCTGTCGTCGCCTACCGTGGTGCGCGATGGGGGTTACGGGAACCTTGCGGGATGGTTGATCCCGCGCGCTCTGCATTGTCTTGTGGAGTGTGGTGTGTTTGGGTGGCGTATTCGCAGTGCCGGAGCGAATGCGCCACCCGTTTTTAACCCATAAAACGTTCAGCAACCACGCACCCAGGCGAATCGGCAGCGTAAGCCTGCCACAGGCCAGCCCTACTCAATCCAAATTTTGGCGAGCTGACCAAATGCCCTAACCCGGTACCAAGCATCTATATCTACTCCCCGAGGGATAGGTGACCTAGAGGGCGTACCGGACACGCGAAGCGGGGGCTCCGTCCTCAAGGCGCCCCAGCGCCGCAGAGGGGGCACTCCCCCGCAAGCGGCGTCCGGTGCGCTATCTCCAAACAACTAACCCACGGAAGCGGCACTCCCCCGCTTCGTGTGTTTTGGTCGCCTTCTGCAAACCCTAGCCTACAAACGCAAAGGTCGCCCGCGATAGTTAACTATCACGGGCGACCCTGTTTGTTGCCAAGCCTATATCTATAGGGGTGCCTCGGACATGCGTGGCGGGGGCTCCGTCCTCAAGGCGCGCCAGCGCCGCAGAGGGGGCACTCCCCCGCTAGCATTGTCCGACGTGCCCTTCCTATGAGGCTGTCGAAGAGTTTTAGCCCTCTACGGAGCGGAATGCTACAACCGCGTTGTGGCCACCGAAACCGAAGGAGTTCGACAGTGCCACGATCTCGCCGGCGGGCAGCTCGCGTGCCTCGGTCACCACATCCAGGTCAATCTGGGGGTCCTTGTTGTCCAGGTTGATGGTGCAGGGCGCGGTGCGGTGGTGCAGAGCCAGGACGGTCAGCACAGCCTCGAGGGCGCCAGCGCCGCCGAGCAGGTGGCCGGTCATGGACTTGGTTGCGGAGACGGCGATGTTCTTGGTGTGTTCGCCGAAGGTTTCGTGCATTGCGGTTGCTTCGGGCAGGTCACCGGCGGGGGTGCTGGTGGCGTGCGCGTTGATGTGCACGACGGTCTTCGGGTCGATGTTGCCGTCTTCGAGGGCTTCGCGCAGTGCGCGGGTTGCGCCGAGTGCTGCGGGGTCCGGTGCGGTGATGTGGTAGGAGTCGGCGGAGACGCCGGTGCCTGCCAGTTCCGCGTAGACGCGTGCGCCGCGTGCCTTGGCGTGCTCTTCGGATTCGAGGATGAGTGCTGCTGCGCCTTCACCCATGACGAAGCCGTCGCGGTCGACGTCGTAGGGGCGGGATGCCTTTTCGGGTTCGTCGTTGCGGGAGGAGAGTGCCTGCATCTTGGCGAAGGCTGCCATGGGGAGCGGGTGGATTGCTGCTTCGGCGCCGCCGACGATGACGACGTCTGCCTTGCCGCTGCGGATCATTTCGGCGCCGAGCTGCATGGCTTCGGTGGAGGATGCGCATGCGGAGACGACGGTCTGTGCTGCGGCGCGTGCCTTGAGGTTCATGGAGACGGCTGCTGCGTTGCCGTTGGGCATGAGCATCGGGACGGTCATGGGCAGGACGCGGCGGGGGCCCTTTTCGCGGAGGGTGTCCCATGCGTCGAGGAGGGTCCACACGCCGCCGATGCCGGTGCCGAAGGCTACGCCGGTGCGCTCGGGGTCGACTTCTTCTGCGGATTCGGCGTCGGGGCCGGAGAATCCTGCGTCTTCCCATGCTTCGCGTGCAGCGATGAGGGCGAGCTGGCCCGAGGGATCCAGGCGCTTTGCTTCTACCTTGGTGAGGCGGCCGGATTCGAGGGCGGGCACGGCGAGCTGGCCTGCAATGTATACGGGCAGGTCGTATTCCTTGACCCAGGGGTGGTCGAGGGTGGATACACCAGATACGCCCTTGGTTGCGTTTTCCCAGGTGGTGGGGACGTCGCCGCCAATGGGGGTGGTCGCGCCGAGGCCGGTCACCAGCACTTTTCGAGACATTGTGGCACTTTCTCTTCGGTGGTCGATTTGGTGGTTTATCCGGTGGTGTGTGGATAAAAACCTGTAGGGCCCGGGGGTTCCGCGCTGCGAATTCCGCTCTGTATTCCCGGGGTGTGTTGGGTTGAGGCTGAGTGAATAGCGATGCGGCGCGGGCCGGTGAGAGCCCGCGCCGCCTCGTTATTGGTTATAGCTTAGGCAGCGTTCGCGATGAACTCGACTGCGTCGCCAACGGTCTTGAGGTTCTGGACCTCTTCGTCCGGGATGGTCACCTCGAACTTCTCCTCAGCGTTCACGACGATGGTCATCATCGAGATGGAGTCGATGTCCAGGTCCTCGGTGAAGGACTTGTCCAGCTGAACGTCCTCAACCTCAACGCCGGTCTCTTCGTTAACGATTTCTGCCAGACCTGCGAGGATCTCTTCCTTGTTAGCCATTCAGGGGCTCCTTTGTTTTTTCGATGGTCATCGCACCCGCCGGATGGGGGTACGCGTGCATTACCGAGTTTATCGTGTCTGCGTGGTGTACGCATGCGTCAACTCGGAGTTTGTGGGGATGCTTTTCCGCTTTATTTTCTTTCTCGTGCACCGGCGCGGTGCCGGTCGTGAGGGGCGGTGAGCATCGGGCTCCGGTGGTTTTCCTTAGGGAAGGACAACTACCTGAGCTGCGAATGCCAGGCCGGCACCGAAGCCAATCTGCAGGGCGAACTTGCCGGAGAGTTCCGGGTTCTCCTTGAGCAGGCGGTGTGCGGCGAGGGGGACCGATGCGGCGGAGGTGTTACCGGCATCGACGATGTCGCGTGCCACTGCCACCGTGTCGGGAAGCTTGAGGGTCTTGACCATCTGGTCAATGATGCGGGCGTTTGCCTGGTGCGGGATGAGCGCGCCGAGCTCGTCGGGGGTGATGCCGGCAGTTTCGAGTGCCTGCTTGGCGACCTTCGCCATTTCCCATACTGCCCAGCGGAAGACGGAGGGGCCGTCCTGACGCAGGGTGGGCCAGATCTTTTCGCCTTCCTGCACGGGGTTTGCGACGAAGTCGCGGTTGCGGATATCCAGCAGGGAGCGGTCCATGCCGACGGTACCCCAGCGGGAGCCGTCCGAACCCCATACGGTGGGGGCGATGCCGGGTTCGTCGGAGACGCCTACGACTGCTGCGCCTGCGCCGTCGCCGAGCAGGAAGGAGATGGTGCGTTCGGTGTTGTCGATGAAGTCGGAGAGCTTCTCAACGCCGATGACCAGCACGTGCTTTGCGGTGCCTGCGCGGACGAGGGCGTCTGCCTGGGCGATGCCGTAGCAGAAGCCTGCACACGCTGCGGAGATGTCGTATGCGGGGCACTTGGAGCCGATTGCGTCGGCGACCAGGGTTGCCAGGGAGGGGGTTGCGTAGGGGTGCGAGATGGTCGAGATAATGACCGCCTCAATGTCCTCACCGGCCACACCGGATGCTGCCAGGGCGTCCTTGGCGGCATCGATGGCGAGGTCGGCTACCGACTGGTTTTCGCTGGCGCGGTGGCGGGTTGCGATGCCGGTGCGCTGCTTGATCCACTCGTCGGAGGAGTTGATTGCCTCAACGATGTCATCGTTGGGGACGATGACATCACCGCGGGCTGCGCCGTAACCGAGGATGCGGGAGTAGCGGTTGATTTCGTACTGCTTGAGGGTAGTCACGTATTCAATCCTTAGTGCTGATGCTCGCAAGACACTGTGTGCCTCGCATGTCTAAAGTGATGTCTAGTGTGAAGGCTTCCTGGCGTGAGGAGAGCTGGGGGCTCTCCAGCGGCGTTTAGTCCTTCAGCGAGGCGAGATCCTCGGGAGTGTTGATGGAGGTGCCGGGCACGCCGCGCATCGCGCGCTTTGCCAGGCCGACCAGGGTGCCTGCGGGGGCGACCTCGATAATGCCAGCGACTTCACGCTCGAGCAGGGTTGCCATGCACAGGTCCCAGCGGACGGGGCTGGTGACCTGGGAGACGAGGGTCTTGACGAACTCTTCACCGGATGCCACGGCGGAACCGTCGCGGTTGGTCAGCAGTGCGGAGGTCGGGTCGGATACCTGCAGGGATGCGGCGAACTCTTCCAGGGCGGGCACGGCGGGTGCCATTGCCTCGGTGTGGAATGCGCCTGCGACCTTCAGGGGAATGACGCGAGCGCGTGCGGGCGGGTTCGCGGCGAATGCTTCGATGGCGGGGATGGGGCCTGCGGCTACGATCTGGCCGCCGCCGTTGGAGTTTGCGGCGACGAGGCCTGCTGCGTCGATGGCTTCGCGGACGTTTTCTTCAACGCCGCCGAGTACTGCAGCCATGCCGGTCGGGGAGGCGGCTGCCGCCTCCGCCATGCCGTTGGCGCGCACGCGCACGAAACGCATTGCGTCTTCGTCGCTGAGTACGCCTGCGAGGGCTGCTGCGGTGATTTCGCCGACGGAGTGGCCCGCGAAGATGAGTTCTTCACCGTCGAGTTCGCGCAGTGCGAGGCGACCGGTGACGATGCCTGCAGCCACGATGAGGGGCTGGGCGATTGCGGTGTCCTTGATGGTTTCTTCTTCGGCTTCGGTGCCGTAGTGAATCAGGTCGATGCCTGCCGCTTCGGAGAGTCGTTCCAGGTGCTCACGCACACCTTCAATCTCGAGCCAGGGGCTCAGAAAGCCCTTCTTCTGGGAGCCCTGTCCGGGGCAAACGAGTGCGCGCATGCGGTGCGACCTTTCTGGTTTTTAGTACTCGTACGCGGTGCCTCCGCAGAGATGGAGACCACGGCTAGTCTGTTACCTATGCTACCTTGTTCAGCCGCTTTGCATAAACATCGCAGTGCAAGAATTTTGGGGTGCACCGGGAGCTCAGACAGTGGTTGAACAGTGTATAGCTTAGATTGAATTCACCCATTCGCACAACCCGAACGGGCAAGGTTCAAATAGAGAGACAGCTAACTTTCGGGTTGCCACCCCTATGCTCGCGGATGCGCCCGCGCGTACGTCTCCGCCAGACGCTTCATCGACACGTGCGTGTAAATCTGCGTGGTCGCCAACGACGAATGCCCCAACAGCTCCTGCACCGAACGAATATCGGCACCACCATCAACCAGGTGAGTCGCCGCCGAATGACGCAAAACGTGCGCACCCGACGCCTGAGTGTTCTCCACCGTGCGCAGCAGGCGGGTCAGGTCCTCACGAATCTGACGGGCATTCGCACGCCCACCGCGAGGGCCAATAAACAGCGCCGTCACGCCCTGAGCGCCCTCCGGAATCCACTGCGGACGACCATACGAAACCCAACGATTCAACGCCTTGAGCGCCGGGGTACCCAACGGAACCACGCGCTCCTTATTGCCCTTACCCAGCACGCGCACGGTCTTATTCGCCCGGTCCACGCTCTGCAAATCCAGGCCGGTCAGCTCAGAAATACGCATGCCCGAGGCGTACAGCACCTCTACCACAGCTTCGAGGCGTAGCAGGCGCGCATCACGAGAATCCTGCGTCCGACGCTCCTGCAAGGTGGTTAGTAGCTGGTTCATCTGCTCACGGCTCAGCACCGGCGGCAGGTGATTCTCCCGCTTAGGGGTGCGCATACCGCGCGTAGGGTTGGCGTGCACCAGTTCCTCCTCCTGAGCCCAGGTGAAGAACGTGCGCAGGGTCGAACCGCGGCGCGCCACCGTAGAACGAGCCGCCTGCCGCAGATGCAACGAACCCAACCACTCACGAATCAGGGACGCATCAATACTGTCCAGATGCCGCACACCGCGGCGCGCCATGTAGCCGAAAAAGCCCTCCAAATCCGAAATATAGGAGCGAATCGTCTCTTCGGAACGGTGCTTCTCGTAGCGCAGAAAACGCTCAAAACGGTCCAGGACGGGGCGGAACACCTCGCCGGAAACGCCCAGTGCCGAATCGGATAGCGCCGATTCAGGTAGAGCAGAGCCGGGCAGGGCTGAATCTGGACCCTCAGCTTGGGTGCCGGGGTTATCGGCGGCGAGGCTGCGGGTATAGGTCACCGGCAGGGTCGTGGAGGGAGCCTCGTCTCGGTATTCCTCCCGGTTCTCGTTCCGGTTTTCAGCTCGGTTTTCGTGCTGGCGGGCGGGGGCCATACGTCCCTCCTTTCGTGGTTCCGGTTCCCGACTCTAGCGGCGTTAATGCTTCTCGACAGTGTATTTCTGTCCCCGGCTGTATTTCTATCCCGGGCGCATCTGCCGACAGGGCGGCGAGGTAGGGATAGAGCGGCGGGGTAGGCTGCGCGCCAGTACGCGCAAGCCTACCCCAATTGTAGAGAGGTTCAGCCTCCCCCACGTGCCGTCCTGTCATGATTGACCACCGCATCCCGCTATAGCGGGGGTGCTCAGTGGCTCTCCTACGCTGCGGCAGCCGGGCGGACCTTCCTCCAGCTCGTTCCGCTACTCTCCGCCAGACCGCAGCGACCCAGGTGGAACAGGTCAGCCATCACGTCGCGAGCGCTCAAGCCCAAAGCGGCGGCAATCTCGTCCACGCCGCGGTAGGAGCGCGGACTCAGGTCATCCCAGACCCTGCCCTGTCGTTCGGTCAGCTCATCCAGCGCGCTGGAGGAGGCAGCCCGATCCCATTCGCTCTCGTGCTCGGTACCCAGCTCGAAACCCGCAGCGGCATCGTACTCGAGAATGTCGGCGGCCTCGGTGAGTGTTTGCGCTAGTCCATCGCGTAGCAGGCGGTTCGTGCCCACAGAGTTCGGCGAGTTAATCTGCCCCGGAACCGCCCAGAGGGTACGCCCAATCTCCATCGCGTGACGAGCCGTATTCAAGGCACCGGAACGCCAGCGCGCCTCCACCACAATGGTGTGCCGCGCCAACGCCGCAATCAGGCGGTTACGCTCCAGAAAACGCCAGCGCGTGGGGGTGTTGCCCACGCTCACCTCACTCATGATGAGCCCGCGGTCAACAATCATGTTCAGCGCATCCGAGTTCTGCGCCGGGTACAGCCGATCCAGCCCACCCGCCATGAAGGCGATAGTCGGCAGATCGCTGCCCTGCTGGGTCAGCGCCGCCCGATGCGCCGCAATATCAATGCCCATCGCACCGCCAGAAATCACCGTGTACCCGCGGCGCGCCAGCTCGGCGGCGAGGTGGGTCGTCGCCTCCGTACCGTAAATGCTCGGGTCACGCGAACCGACCAGCGCCACGCTCGGGGCAGACGCCAAATCCAGCAGGTGCCGCGAATCGCCTCGGCACCACAGCCCGTACGGTCGGGCAGGCCCCAAATCGTTCAGCTGCGGCGGCCACAGCGGATCGGCAGGAGTGACCAGCCACGCCCCGCAGGTTGCCGCCATGTGCGCCTCCGCGTTCAGGGTGCGTTCCATGCGGCGGTTCCAGCGCAGGCGGCGAGTCGCGAGCGCCTTGCCGAACTTATCGCGGCTCATCTGATGCTCACCCGGCGTGTAGTAGCCATTCGCGCTGAAAAACAGGGCGGACTCCCCCTCGGCGGGCGCACCCACCGAGTACAGAAATTCGCTGAGCTGTTCATCCGGTTCGCCGTGCTCCCAGGTGTGCTCATCCGGGATGTGCCCGGTCAGCAGGTAGTGCAGGGTCAGCGGCGCACCCAGGGTGGCGAGGGATTCGACCACGAGCTCATCGGCGGGTTCGGCGTAGCGCATCAGCTGAGCGGTGCAGCAGCGGACGTACTCGCGGCACGCAGCCTCAAGCTCCTGCGCGCTGAGCTCAGGGTTGAAGAGCGGTGCGGTAGCTACGGGAGTGGTTGCGTCTGCGATATCAGCAGATTTTTTGGCTACTGATTCAGCACCCTCTTGGTTTGCAGACTCCGGTGCCCCATCCAGGTGCACCGGGTTCAGGCAGGAGGCGAGGAACCCCGGCAACCGCGCCGCGTTATACGGGCTCGGCGAAGGCTCCTGCCCCAGCGACAGAATATGCGCCACCCTCTCACGCACCAGGGCGTGCACATCCAGTGCGCGGCCGGGCAGGCGGATCTGCAGTTCCTCCTGCACAAAATCCTCCGCCGTGCCCTCTGCAGGCATGCTCTCTTCAAACGTGCTCTCTTCTGACACATGCTCTTCCGGCGCTATTTCTCTCAGTTTCTTCTCACTCATGACGTTCTTCTCCTCTCGTGAGTGACTCAGTTTCGTGAACACTTCTTCGTTAACGCCTCGGCGCTCAAAGCGTCGGCACGCTATTTCAGCTGCCCCTGCTGCCTCAAAAAGAGCGCCACATCCAGGTGCTCCCGGCTCGGGTAGGCGGCCCCCTCCAAATCGGCGAGGGTCCAGGCGATACGCAGCACCCGGTCATAGCCGCGAGCCGTCAGCGTTCCGCGATCCACAGCGGCGTTCAGCTCTCCGGTGAGCTTCGCATCCAGACGCAGCGGACCGCGCAGAATCTTGCCGTTCATCTCCGCATTCGTCTTCAACCCGTACGGCTCCAGGCGCTCCTTCTGAGCCTGCCGCGCCGCCATGACGCGCTCGCGAATCTGCGCTGAACTCTCATTCACCTGACCGCCCGCAAGCTCCGTGGACGACACCTTCGGAACCGTCACATTCACGTCAATGCGGTCCACCAGCGGGCCGGACAGCCGCCCAAAATAGGCGCGACGCTCACGCGGGGCACACGTGCACTCCGTACCGGTGCCAACGTTCATGCCGCAGGGGCACGGGTTCGCCGCCAGAATCAGCTGAAAACGCGCCGGATACGTCGCCGATGCGCTCGAACGGTCCAGGGTCACGGTCCCCGACTCCAGGGGCTGACGGAGCGAATCGAGCACCGTGCGTTTGAACTCCGGCGCCTCGTCCAGAAAGAGCACGCCGCGGTGCGCTTTAGACACACAGCCCGGGCGGGGAATGCCGCTGCCGCCACCCAGAATCGCCGGCGCGGAGGCGCTATGATGCGGCGCCTCAAAGGGCGGCTGACGCACCAGCTCGCTCAGGTGCTCCCCCGCCGAGCAGAGGGAACGAATCGCGGTCACCTCCATCGCGGCATCGTTGTCGAGGGTCGGCAGGATGCTCGGCAGGCGCTCCGCCAGCATGGTTTTACCCGAGCCGGGCGGGCCGGTCAGCAGCATGTGGTGACCACCCGCAGCGGCAATTTCCAGGGCGAAACGGCCCTGTGACTGACCGGCAACATCGCTCATATCCGAGGGAATTTCAGCCGGTTTCACCGCCGGTGCGCTCGCCTCCGTCTGCGGGGCGGGCGGGTAGGTCAGCTTCTGGCTCTCCGCCCCGAGAGCGGCAAAAACCTCCGCCAGGCAGCGGAAACCGCTCACCTGCGCGCCGGGGATGAGCGCCGCCTCCTCAGCATTTTCGGCGGGCACAATCACGCGGTGATGTCCAGCGTCCACGGCGGCTTTGACCGCCGGCAGGATGCCCGGCACGGGGCGTAGCGTTCCGTCCAGCCCCAGCTCGCCCAGGAAGACGCTATCGCCGCTGGGGTGCAGCTTCTTCTCCGCCTGCAGCGCCGCAACCACAATGGCTAGATCGAACGCCGAGCCGCGTTTGGGCAGGGTCGCCGGGGTCAGGTTCACGGTGAGCCGGTGCTGAGTGAGGGTAATACCGGTGTTCTTCGCCGCGGAGCGCACACGCTCTTTCGACTCGTTGAGGGCGGTATCAGGCAGACCCAGTAGCACGAAGCCGGGCAGACCCTGCGAAATGTCAGCCTCAACATCAACGATGTGCCCGCGCAAGCCCACGAGCGCCACGGAATAGGTGCGTGCGAATCCCATTACGCCACCGCCTTCAGATGCTCGAAGGTGAAGGTTTCGCAGGTTCCGGTCACCGCAATGGCGTCAATGCGGAAGCGCGGAAAATCCAGGTTCTCACGCAGTCTGCACCAGAGAATCGCCAGCGAGCGCGTGCGGCGCGCCTTATCGCGGTCAATGGACGCGAACGGGTGCCCAAAGTCTTCGCTGCTGCGGGTCTTGACCTCAACGAAAACCAGTTCGTCCTCGGGGTCAATGGCGATCAGGTCGAGCTCGCCGCGGATCTGTTCGTGTTCCAGTCCGGCGGGCGGTCGCCAATTCCTCTCCAGAATCCGGTAGCCGTTCGCTTCCAGGATGCGGGCGGTCAGCTCCTCGCCCCACCTGCCGACGCTGTGGGCGCGGGGTGGGGTTCTGCGGAGCTGGGGTCTGATGGGTGCGCTTCGGGTTGCGGCGCGGGCTGTTATTCGGGCTGTTGTCATGGGTCTCTCCCCCGGTAGATAGCGGTAGTGCTTCTACTGTGCCCGCCGCGCGCGTGCCCGAACGCGGTTAACGAAAAACTGTGGATAACCTCGGCTCCCAGAAGGAATTAGAGGTTATCCACAGCCATTTATTTGAAATTTTGGGGTATATTTTTCAAAAACACCGCTCGGGTGCCGATTCGGCGCGTCATATTCGCGCAAGTTCATCACGCGGTTTCGTCGCGCTGGGTTCATAACGTAGCTTCTAAGTTCTGCCGCCCGGCAGCTCGTCAGCCGCGCTTACCACCGGCAAAGCGGTGAATCAGGGGCGTGATCTAGGCGTTCGTGATCTAGGCGTTCGTGAGCTAGGCGTTAAAGTCCGGCATTTCCGGCACGGTGAACTCCTGGTTGGGCAGGCGCTCCTCCACGTTCACGTCACGCACCGAGTAGGCGTGCACCTTCTTCACAAAGCGGTTGGAGCGGAATACATCCCACACCCACACGTCGCTCATGCTCACCTCAAAGTAGAGGGTGCCGTCCTGCACGTGCGGGGTGACGTCCACCTGGTTTGCCAGGTAGAAGCGTCGGTCGGTTTCTACCGCGTAGCTAAAGAGCGACATGACGTCTTTGTATTCGCGGTAGAGCGCCATTTGGGCGTCGGTCTCGTAGTTTTCGAGGTCTTCTGCGCTCACTACTCTTCCTTTCCTGGGCTTTCTAGTACTGATTCGGCGGTAGCACGTTAGGCTTTCGCAGGCTTCCGAGGCACGGCTTTTAGGCATGCCACGCACCCTAGCCGCGCCCTAGTAACGCTGTGCCGCGGCAGCCTCAATCTGCTCGGCGGTCGCAGGCAGCGACCATGACAGTCGATGCTGCGGGCTGGGGCCCTGCACGCTAATCGCCTCGCGGTGAGCGGCGGATCCGTAGCCCTTGTTCTTTGCCCAGCCGTACCCCGGGTAGCGGGTATCCAGCTGGACCATCAGCTCGTCACGTTCCACCTTCGCAACCACCGATGCGGCGGCAATGGAGGCGCACTTGTAGTCGCCCTTAATGACCATGGTCACCGGCATCTGCGCGGGCTCCCCTGCACCCTCCCACGCCTGGGCGAGCAGCGCGTTGTAGTGTACCTGCGCCGGGTCCGGTGCCAGCGCGCTGAACAGGTCCTCCTGCGGAGGGGTGAACCAGTCGTGCTTACCGTCCAGCAGGGCGGCGTCGGCACGGTATCCGCGGCGCGCCAGCTCGGCGAGCGCACGCTGGGCGGCAAGCCTCAGCGAGAGGGTCATGCCGAGCCGGTCAATATCTGCCGGTTCCACGTGCCCGACCGCCACGGCGCACCACTGGCGGATTTCGGGAACCATGGATTCGCGGCGTGCCGGTGAGAGCGCCTTGGAGTCGATCAGCCCGCCCACTTCGAGGGTGGCGTCCGGGGTGAGGATTGCGACGCCCACGGTGACCGGGCCCGCCATGGAGCCGCGGCCCACCTCGTCGATTCCGGCAACCGTGCGGGCGCCGGAGGCGAAGAGCTGCTGCTCGTACTCGAGGTCGGCGGCGGGCGGGGTTGCCTTCGCGGGCTTAGTTTGTACGGGTTTCGTTGCGCTCTTCTGGGCGCTCACCATCATTCCCAAGCTCGCTTACTCGCTCGGGGTGGAGGTCGGCGCGGGTACCGAGGAGAACACCGAGCTCTCATCCTGCAGCAGACCGAAGTGGTTCAGCGGCCACGCCACCACGAATACGTTACCCTGCACGTCGTCCTTGGAGATGAACGCGGTGCCGTCGCTAATGTGGTAGCGGGAGTCGGCGGAGTTGCTGCGGTGGTCACCCATCACGAAGTACTTGCCGGCGGGCACAGTCACCTTGAAGGGAACCTCCGAGGGCGGGTTGCCGGGGTACAGGTACGGTTCGGTAATCTCTACACCGTTGACCTTGATTTTGCCGTTGCCGTCGCTTTCGACCACGTCACCGGGGGTGCCGATAACGCGCTTGACCAGGAAGTTCGAGGAGGTATCCGGCAGAATACCCGCGAAGGACAGGGCATCCTTGAGCGGGCTGCTGGTCTTCTGGGTGGAGGGAATCCAGCCCTGAGAGTCCTTGAAGACGATGACGTCGCCGCGCTTGGGCTCGCTAAAGTAGGAGCCCGCCACGTTGATGAACACGCGGTCGTTGACCTGCAGGGTCTGCTCCATGGAGCCGGAGGGAATGTAGAAGCCACGCAGCAGGAAGGTCTTGACCAGGAATGCGATGACCAGCGCGTAGAGGATGACGGTGCCGCCTTCGCGTGCCTGCACCCAGAGCCATTCGCCGAGGCGGCCTTCTTCCTGCGCCTGGGAGTAGGTCAGCTCTGCCTGTTCGGCGCGCTTTGCCTTGCGGCGTTCCTTGGGGGTCATTTCGGAGAAGTCCTTAGTAGTTTCCACGTCTGCGGCGTTCTCCTTATCTGTGGCTTCTTCGCGCTCGGTATTCTTCGCGTCCTTCGCGGCGGAAGAAGTCGTAGCGGCACTCTCAGAAGTACCGGTGGAGGCGGCGCTCGCCTCGGCGCTAGCTACCACCTCGCCGGTGCTCTTGGTGTCGCTTTCGGCCCCCTCAGTAGCGCCCGTGGATGCCGCCCAAGGGGCAGCCTTCTCGGACTTCTCAGCACCCGCGTTCTCAGCGTCCGCGTTCTCTGCGGCACTCTGCTCGGTAGCCGCCTTCTCTGCCGCAGCCTTTTCGGCGGCGAGGCGCGCGAAGTATTCTTCCATTTCGCGGCGCTCGCGGCGGCTTTGAGGCTGGTATCCCTCAGGGAAGGGGCTGGTGTTCGCAGTGTTCTTGTCGTCTGCCATGCTGGAGTGAGCCTTTCGTTTGAGAGATACCTAGCTCGAGTGAAACGGTACCTAGCTATTGTATCGAGAGTGTTTGCGCTCTTGGGCTTTTATTTTCTGAGAGCGGCAAGGTTCTCAGAATATGCAAAAACCGCTCCTTGCCCGCGCAATGCGGTTGGGGAGCGGTTTGCAACAGAATTCTGTATCTATAAAGATTAGAACTCGCGCTTCTCGCGGATACGAGCAGCCTTACCGTGGCGGTCGCGCATGTAGTACAGCTTTGCACGACGGACGTCACCGCGGGTCACAACCTCGATCTTCTCGATGGAGGGAGAGTGAACGGGGAAGGTACGCTCAACACCAACGCCGAAGGAAACCTTGCGGACGGTGAAGGTCTCGCGAACGCCTGCACCCTGGCGGCCAACGACGAAGCCCTTGAAGACCTGGATACGGTGGTTCTTACCTTCAACGATCTTAACGTGAACGTTCAGGGTGTCACCGGGGCCGAATGCGGGGATGTCGTCACGGAGGGACTTCTTGTCGAGGAAGTCAAGAGTCTGCATAGTTGTAGATCTCCAGAGTCATCTGCCGCAGGTCAAATAGACTCAGATTGCTCTGCCCCACTGCGGGACAGAAAACTTCATGCTTCGGACAGGATTGGTGCCCGAAGGTTGACATCGTTGGTCGCTCTTCCCCCTGCGGCAGGGGCGTGCCCGATGTCAACACAATGCTCCATTATCCCAATGCACCCGCGTTTATGCAAGCATCCGGGGAGCACTTTTAGAAGGGGGGTTCGTCACTCTGCGCTCCCCCGCCCTGGGATGCGCTATTCTGCACTCCCCCGTTCTGTGCAGGAGCACCCGGAGCGGCCACACCCGACGCCTCCGCGTTCTGCTGGGGTGCGTGCGGCGGGGCATAGTGCTGCGTGTACTGAGACATGCCCGGTTGTGGCGCCTCCTGCAACGGCGCACCCGGCATACCCAGCTGAGGTGCGCCCTGCTGAGGTGCACCCTGCATGGATCCCTCGTTGACTGTGCGCTTCTCCACGGTGCGGGCGAAGGTGCTCGTACCGTAGTTCAGGTCGTGACCGATGCCGAGGGCATCCACCTCTACGGTAGTGCCCTGCGTGCCGTCTTCGCGGTTCCAGCGGCTAATGCGCTGGCGGCCACTCACGACCAGCGGCTGCCCCTTCTCAATGGAGGTGGCAATGTTCTGCGCGAGGCGGCGGTAGGCTTTCACGGTGTACCAGTTGGTGGTGCCTTCCTTCCAGGTGCCGGTGGCGTCCTGCCAGCGCGGGGTGCTGGCGAGGCGAAAGTTCACGACGGGCACCCCGTTGGGCAGGGTGCTCAGTGCCGGGTCGGAGGCGGTGAATCCGCGGATCAGGATGGTGTCGCTCATGGTTTCTCCTTAGAAACTAGTGGGTGGGTTCCTTCACCTTGCCAGGGCTGAGCCGACCCTGCACCCGGCGGTTACCGGTTCTGTGGATAACCGCGCGTTTTGCGGTTTTGGACACCGCCTGTGGATAGAGTTTTTGAACTTTTCACCCCGTTTTTTCAAAAATCGCCCGCGGGCAACACGCTTCCTACAGAAATATGACGACCACTCCCCCGCCGGCATCACGCCCGCGACCCCAAAGCTACCTCCACAAAACCCCACCCCATCCGACATCGTGATAGGTATCTCAGCGTCGAGGCGGCTATTTTTGCCCTCAAGTTCACTATTTCAGCCCCGCGCGCTCTATCCTTGATGATGCGGTGCACTCAGCCGCATCCCGTCTACCCGCCTTGGAGAATCCGTGAGCAAAAAGCCCGCGAACAACAACCTGCCTTCTTTGCAGGAACTTCAGCAGCTGCAGCGCAACCTGCCCAAGCTGCCCGATTCGATGGACCCGCAGAAGAAGCGCCTTATTTACGGTCTGCTCGCTGTGTTTGCCGTAATCGTGCTGATTATTGGTCTGGTCTACGTGAGCAAGAACGGTGTGGACGGGCTGCTCGGCACCGATAAGAGCACCTCTTCTACCACCGATGATGAAGAGACCAACGTTCAGACTGAAACCCTCGCCGAGGTCAAGAACCCGTACAAGGCGGTTGATCCCGCGACCGCGCTCGCACCGGATCTGGCGACCGCAAAGAGTGAGCTGGCGTCCCTGCAGGTGAAGGAACGCGCGTCGAAGGCCGGCTACTCTCGTGATCAGTTCGGACCCGCCTGGGATGACGTTGACGGTAACAAGTGCAACACTCGTGACGATATTCTGCGCCGCGACCTGACCAATGTTCGTTTCAAGGTCAGGACCCACGCATGCACCGTGATTAGTGGCACTCTGGATGACCCGTACACCGGCAAAACCATCGAGTTCAAGCGCGGCAAGAAGACCTCCTCGGCTGTGCAGATTGACCACGTGGTGGCTCTTTCGAACGCATGGCAGACCGGCGCGCAGGATTTGACCGCAGAGCAGCGCCGCCAGCTGGCGAACGACCCGGAGAACCTGCTCGCTGCAGACGGCCCGGCGAACCAGCAGAAGTCCGATGCGGATGCCTCCGAATGGTTGCCGAGCAACACCGCCTACCGCTGCACCTATGTGGCACGCCAGGTACACGTGAAGGCGAAGTACAAGCTGTGGGTGACCGCGGACGAGAAGAAGGTTATGGAGCGCGTCCTCAACTCTTGCAAGGACACGAACCCCACTAAGAAGTAGCCCCGACTAAGAAGTAGCTTCCCGGCACGCACGCAAAAAGCATAAAGAAAAACCGCCCCGCACCCTGAGTTTAGGGTGCGGGGCGGTTTTTGCATGTGGCGCCCCAGGAGGGAATCGAACCCCCGACCAAGAGATTAGAAGGCTCCTGCTCTATCCTCTGAGCTACTGAGGCCTTCCTCTAGGGTACATGAGAATTTATGCTTCTCATGCACAGCGCATCTCACGCGGGGCTGTTCCACTGAGCTAAGCCAGGCTGGCGAACTAGGAGTTCGCGCTAGGAACCTACCTTGGCGGCTTCCCGTTCTGCCTTCTTCACCTCGCGGCGGCGTGCACGGCGGCTTGATGCGCCGGGGAACAGCTGCCACCACAGGCGGATGGTGGTGCGGCGAATCTGCGTGGGGTGCAGGCTCACGTACACCAGGCGGCGGGTTGCCGGGTCGAGGGCGACCAGGTAGATGATGTAGCCCAGGCAGATGACGGTCGCGATGAGTCGGCCCATGTCCTGGTTGAAATCGCGCAGGTAGGGCGACACGTTCAGCTGGTCGCTCACACCGTACGCCATGAAGAACAGCGTGGTGATGAAGTACCACATGAGCTGGAAGTGCGAGCGCAGACCGGTTGCGGCGAGCATCGGGATTGCCCAGAGCAGGTACCAGGGCTGAATCATGGGGCTGCACAGGAGCATGAACAGGATCGCGAGGCCGGCGTGGCGCACGATGTTGCGGTCGCGTCCGACGAATGCCATTGCCACGGCGCCAAGCATGCCGATGCCCTTGCCGACGGTTTCGATGAGCTTGCGGATGACCTCGAATGCGTCGCCTTGAACGAATAGGGAGGCGGCGCCGATGAGCAGACCGAAGGGGGTGTACCAGATGTACTGGCCGCCGGTGGTGGACAGTGCCTTAATCCAGCCGAATTCCAGTCCGGTCGCCCAGCCCATGAGCGCCATTTCGGCGAGCAGTAGCACGCCGGAGAGTGCCCAGAAGATGAACTTGCGCGGCCAGGAGGCGTTCTTACCCGCCCAGAGCAGACCCACGAAGGGCAGCACCACGAGGGCGAGCGGCTTGACGGCAACACCGAGGGCTACGAAGGTCACGCCGAGCGGTCCGCCCCACCAGGTGTCGCGGTAGCGCTTGGCGTAGTAGAGGCCGCCGAGCATGAACATGGTCATGAGCGAGTCGTTGTGGCCGCTGGCGATGAACGATGCGATGAACAGCGGGTTCGGGCCGATCTGCCAGAGGGCGCGGACCTGGTTGAAGCCGTGCGCCTGGGCGAGTTTTGCCACGTAGAAGAGGATGCCGATGACCGCGAGCACGGAGAGCAGGCGGAAGTAGAAGAGGGAGAGGTCGATGTTCTCCCCCGCCAGGCGCACAATCCACTCTTCGAGCTTGAGGGAGACCGGTCCGTACGGGGGCGGGGATTCCGCCCACATGGGGTCGGCACCGTTCTGCATGAAGTTTGAGATTTCGGAGACACCGTGCTTGTACGGGTTGAGGCCGTGCGCCATGACCATGCCCTGGCCGTAGTAGGAGAACATGTCGCGGCTGTAGATGGTGAAGGCGAAGACCTGCGGCAGGGACCAGCTGGTGATGACGGCAATCATCCAACGCATGGTGTTGGGTTCGTTCCAGTCGCCCATTTTCTGGTAGATGCGCAGCCATTCGCGGCACATGATCATGGCGCCGAGGGCGAGCATGATAATGCCGGTGATGACCCATGCGGCTTCGAATCGGATGGCGCGGATAGTGTCGTAGCGCCAGAAGCTGGAGCTGTCGGCGAGCCAGCCGACGGCGTAGGAGCCGAGGGTGACCATGATGGAGCCGATGGTGCCGATAATCAGCGTGCGCAGACGGTGATTATTGACGTAGTCCAGGAGTTTGGGTGAGAGAGGTGCGTCGTGTGCGCCGGGTGTGGTGAGCCGGTGTGCTAGCTCCTTTGATGCGCGCATAACTCCCTTTCTGTCTGCATCGTCGTTCTGGCTTTTATCATACCGGAGCCCTTGGATGCACTGGCGAGAATCACTGCCGCGAAGACGCTTGTGGACACACCGGAGGGCACGCAGACTGGTGCGGTTCTCCCCTGCTGTTGCCCGTTTGCGCATCCTCTTATGCCCTGATGTACCCCGATGTGCCCTGTTGTGCCCTTTTGTGGCGTGCTGTTCGCCGGGCCGGCGGCGTTTGGGGGTAGAGTGGGAGGGTGAGTATTTCTAGTGAACGTATTGTATGGATTGACTGCGAGATGACCGGCCTGGACGTGGAGAATGACGCTCTCGTCGAGGTGGGCGTTCTGGTCACGGATGCCGATTTGAACATTCTGGGTTCTGGCGTTGAGTTCGTCATTAAGCCCGGTGATGAGTCTCCTGCCGGTGCGCTGGAGAACATGAATGACTTTGTGCGTTCGATGCATGAGGCCTCGGGTCTGCTGCCCGATATTGAGCACGGTGTGTCGATGGATTACGCGCAGGATCAGGTGCTTCGCTACATCAAGAAGTATGTTCCGGTGGCGGGTAAGGCGCAGCTGGGCGGCAACTCGGTGGGCATGGATAAGCGCTTCTTGGAGCGTTACATGCCCGAGGTCATGGCGCATCTTCACTACCGTGTGATTGATGTGTCGACCATTAAGGAGCTGGCGGCGCGCTGGTACCCTGCGGCTCGTCACAGCGCCCCGGCGAAGACCGGTAACCACCGCGCACTGGGTGATATCAAGGACTCGATTGATGAGTTGAAGTATTACCGCCGCGCTATTTTTGTGCCGCAGGGCCCTGATGCGATTGCTTCGGCGCAGATTGCGCGCGAGGTGGAGGCTGAGCGTGCCGCACGCGAGGCGGCTGAGCGCGAGGCTGAGGCATCCGCTTCTGAGGCGGCTGAGGCATCCGAGGCGTAAGCAAGGCATGTAACGAGCATCACGGCTTTTCAACTTGGCAGGTATCTGAATCTCCTGTACAGTAGTATCCGTTGCATATCGCAAGGGAAACCAAGCGAAGCACATGGTGGTCGTAGCTCAGTTGGCAGAGCGCCTGGTTGTGGTCCAGGAGGTCGCGGGTTCAACCCCCGTCGATCACCCCGATGGAAAGGGTCGTTATGGTTATCCGTAACGGCCCTTTCGCTTTACCCCCTGTTCGGTTTGCCTGTACACGGTTCACCCGCACGCGGCGTACCGGAACAGAGCTTCTACACCCGCACGTTAAACCAGCGATCGGGAACGGGGCGCAGCACATCTTCACGAAGTGCATCCTCACGAAGCACACCTTCATGAGGCAGGCACACCCGGCAAGTTCCTGCCCAACAGTTCCCGTTCAACACAAGCAAAGGATAATTCCGTGGCTATTCGCCCCATCGTTATTCACGGCAACCCCGTTCTGCACCGCCCCGCGGCACCCGTCACCGAGTTTAATGATGAGCTCAAGGAGCTCGTGGCTGACATGTACGAGACCATGGACGCATCCAACGGTGTGGGCCTGGCTGCACCGCAGATTGGTGTGGGCCTGCGCATCTTCACCTACAAGATGGAGAATGAGGACGGCGTTCCCCCGCGCGGCTGCATCATCAACCCGGTACTGACCCTGGGCAAGATTTCTACCGCTGACCCGGACCCCTACGAGGAGGAAGAGGGCTGCCTGTCCTTCCCCGGTTACGGCTTCCCCCTCAAGCGCGCCGAGTGGGTGACCGTGAACGGTCTTGACGAGCACGGCAACCCCGTCCAGTTTGAGGCGACCGGCTGGTTCGCACGCTGCATGCAGCACGAAACCGACCACCTGGACGGCAAGCTGTACGTGAACCGCCTGAACAAGAAGTGGACCAGCAAGATGAAGAAGGTCGTGAAGAAGGAAGGCTGGACCGTCGACGGTAACTCGTGGATGCCCGGCGTGGATCCGGATCCGTTCGGCCACTAATCACGAGCTCTTCTGAAGGTCAGACCGACCTTTCGAGAAGTTTAAAACGAAGACCGCGAATGCACTCTCAAGCGCATTCGCGGTCTTCGTTTTCCATCAGCCGATGATGTTTTTTCATCAGCCAACGGTAGCGTGAAACGGGTCATCCTATGAGCCGGGTTCTGTCTAAAACGCCGCCCGAAGGGGCGTTTCGAGGCAATCATCTATCTAGAACGTACGTTGCCGCACGTCTCAAGCAGCCTACCCGAATACGCACCCCACCTCCGTGAAGGAAGCTGACGGGGATCGGGCGCACTACCCTACCATGACGTATTCTGTTTGACCTTGCTCCGAATGGGGTTTACCTAGCCGAGCACGTCACCGCGCCCGCTGGTGGTCTCTTACACCACCCTTTCACCCTTACCGCGGCGAACCGCGGCGGTTTACTTTCTGTGGCACTGGCCTGCGGGTTACCCCGAGTGGATGTTATCCACCATCCTGTGCTGTGGAGCCCGGACTTTCCTCGAAGCACGTGTGCCTCGCGATTGCCCGGACGGCCCGTTTCACCCAACCCATTATACGCACACCCCCGGCGGTGGCTATTTCCGCAGGTTCTCTCACAACTACACTGGACCTCACGTACGCTGGGCCTCGCGGGTACACTGGAGAGATGCTGATTCTTCTTCCCCCCTCTGAAGGTAAAACTCCCGCCCCCGCAGGCAACGCGCCCGTCTGCTTTGCCGACCTCTCGTTCCCCGAACTGACGGCTGAGCGTGAGAGCGTCCTGGAGGAGCTGACAGCTGTCAGCTCGGGACCCGACGCCCTGGCGGAGCTCAAGGTGGGTACATCCCTCGAAGCAGAGGTGGAACGCAACACGCGCCTGCTCACCGAACCGGCGCAGCCCGCGATCCGCACCTACACGGGCGTACTCTTTGAGGCGCTGGACTACGCGAGCTTCTCCCCCGCCGAACGCGATGCCGCGCACTGGTCGCTACTGATTTCTTCGGCGCTGTGGGGTATTCTGCGCCCCGAGGACGCGATCCCCGCCTACCGCCTGTCGATGGGCGTGAAGCTGGGTTCGGTGGGTGCGCTCGCCTCCTTCTGGAAGGGTGCGCTAGGTACCGCCCTGGAGGCGACCGCGAAGGACCAGCTGATTCTGGATTGCCGTTCTGCCGCCTACGCAAAGTCGTGGGTGACTCCCCCGTCGCAGACTCTGGCGGTTCGTGTGGAGCGTGTGGCGGCTGATGGGTCGCGCAAGGTCGTCTCGCACATGGCGAAGCATTACCGCGGCCTATTTGCGCGCTACCTGATTCAGTCGGGTTTGGCGGCTCGCCCTATTGACGGCTCGACGGCGGGTATTGCCGAATTTTTGGAGGCGGTCAGCGCGGACTGGTCGGTGGAGTGCACTCTGCCGACGGCGCGAAAGGTGGGCGTTTTGACGCTGCTGGTGCATGAGCAGTAGGTCGCCCAACTATTTTTTTCGCCTATTTTTTGCATCATATTGAAAATTTTTTAACTATTTTTCTAGGGGCTTAAACCCGTATCGTCCCCTGTAAAACCACATTTCCCCACATTTCAGGGGTTGCCTTCAATGAGTAGAGAAGGCGGTTAGTGTCCAACTATCCGCCTTCTTTTTGCGAGTAAAAATGTTTATAGTGTTAAACGGCTCGCCATTGGTGGCGGGTATTTCACTCACAAACACTCATATTCCCAACTCAGCACACACGAAGCACGACATGCCATCTACGTGCAGCAAACTCTCAGAGGCTTAACCAACGGTTATTAGTTTGCTAGCGTAGAAGTGAACACTCAGAAACACGTCGATGGGACAATATCATGTCTATTTTTTCCTCTCGTCGCGCCCTTTTTAAGGGTGCGGCAGCACTAACAGTCGCTGGCGCTTTGGGTGCGCACCACGCCGGCGAGCAGAGCGCCCAGGCTGCCACCTTGGACGTTAAGACCACCCCGCTGACGTTCAAGGTTACTGAGGCGTCATTTGATATTAGCGGCTTCAACCTCAGCTACGAGATTACCGGTCTGCAGGCTGTGCTTGATACCGGCCTGTACACCCCGTACATTGAGGCCGGCTACTACACCAAGGAGAAGGGCTTCAGGCAGTTCTATTTCTTCTCTCTTGAGCCGAAGAAGCGCATCGAGAATGATGTCTACGTTAGGCACCACATCATTAATCGTGATATCACCGGCGGCCCGAATGCAAACTATGGTATTCGCCTGTCTCTTCGTCCGCGCCGTGAGCAGTACACCATTCTGCGCACTCTTGAAGTTCGCCCCACGATTGACACTGAGTTCGCGTGGGCACCGTTCATTGTGGACATTGATATGGATGGCGAGTACGCTCCCGATATCTACAGGTCATGTAAGGCGAAGGTTCTGCTGCTCGATAAGGACCGTTGTTTCCACCCCCAGCGTGCGGTGACCCGCGGCGACCTGATGGATGCTATCTACCGAGGCGCCCGCTCGCCGAAGGTGAAGCTTCCTGCGCGTTCTCCCTTCCCGGATTTGTCTCCGAAGGATGAGCGTTACGCGGCGTACATTTGGGCGTATCAGAATGGGCTGACTTCCGGCTGGTCTGACGGTAAGATGCACCCGGAGGCGGTGGCTAGCCGCGCTACGATGGCTGCGTTCTTCTACCGTTACAAGCATCTTCCCTCCTCTACCGGTACCCGCTGGTACAATCCGACCACCCCTGCCGATATGAAGCCTGGTTCCCCGTTCTACACTGAGTCGGTGTGGTTGCACTCGTCGGTGAATATTGATACGAGCTATTACTATAAGAGCAAGGATTTCCGTCCGACCAAGATTGCTACCCGCGAGGAGCTGGCTCGTGTCCTGTCAATGCTCGACATGCTTGACACCATCCCCAATAGCCCTTATCTCGATGATTAGGATTTGGCAGGCGCCGTGAACCGGACGGTTAACCCTACACGTTTTAGCGTGGGTTGACTTCTGAGAACAGCAACTGAAGATAGCGGCTATAGAAGGGGCGGTGAGAGTTTTTCTCTCACCGCCCCTTTTTTGTGGTCTTTTGGGTGTCGGGCTTTGTATGAAACCGGGGCGTAATTTTCGAATTTTTTGTCTTATAACTCTTATTGGAATGTTTTTCTCGTGTTTTCATTGAATGTCTAAGACGCGGGTTGGTAGGCTGAAATTGCACTTCAGCATGCCGCCGCTACGGGTCCTCTACTATGTGGATTCGGTGCGGGTTCGGTGCGATGGACTGTCACTCATTGATCCTCTCAACTTCTTTTCTCATTCGCCCTCTTTCATGCAGAAAATTCGGATTGGATCATGATGTCCTCTTTCTTTACGCCTGTTCGCGGCACGCACCGAAGGGTTGCGGGTGCTTCCTTGGTTTTGGGTTTGTCTCCGCTGTTGGCTTTGACGCCGGTGGCGGCTCAGCCGGCGCCCGCCTCCCCTGTGAACACGCAGCAGGCAACTACTCAAGAAACACCGGCCCGTCAGGTGCCTCAAGTGCAGGGTGGCGATCCCGCCTCTAAGCTGGAGAAGGTTGATTTGAAGGTCACGACAGGCCCCCTCAACATTTCTCAGGGCGGTATCATTTCGGTAACGACCTCTCCGTTGAGTGCTGAATTCCGTCAGAAGTACACGTTCCACGAGCTCGCGTTGGTGGAACGTGGTTCCACGTACGTCCATGTCGGGCATCATAATTATGTTCCCCTCACTCAGTACGGTGGGATGGTTAGGGACCTCAAGCAGCAGGGTAATGTGCGAGAGAACCCGGATGGCAGCCTCACCTTCACACTCGTTGTTCCCGCCCAAGTTGTTGAGGCTCAAGAGGGGACTCTCTTCGATACGGTACTGACGTACTACCCGTCGAATGAGTTTGCGCCGGATCCGTTGACGTGGTCGAATCGCCGGATAACCCGTACTCCTACCGATGTGGTGCAGGACGCTAAACCTACGGAGACCACCTACCTCTTCAGTTCACCTTCTATCGATCATCCAGAAGAGGATACAACCCTGACGGTTGAGGGTTTCCACATCCTCTCGAAAAGCACCATTCTGGGCCCTGAAGGCCCGGCGGTCCTGGCTCTCTTTGAGGTTGATCCGGTGACTGGGCGGGGTATTGGTTCACCTGTGTTTACTCAGAACCTGAATTACACCAGGTGCGATCAGTACTGTGATACTTTCTTGAACGACCATTTCAGTACGGCTATCACGATTCCCGGGGGTACCCTCAAAGCGGGCAGACAGTACAGGATTGGCTTCTACGGCGGTGGTCTTCCTGACCCGACTTCGGAGGAATACCCTGGGGCGTGGATGACCGATGTGGCAGATTTCATCCCGGTAGGTACCCCGGAGCAAGATGCAGCTCCCGCCAGCATCTACGTCTCAGGAGATAAGGTGAGCCCTTATCGCGAGAATAATACTTTGAAGGTGACTGTTTTGGGTCTGCCGCCGCTGACCAAGGGTTACTACCGTTTCTCCTTGCAGCCGATTGATGATCATGGCCGTCCGACCGGGCAGAAGTCTTGGGAGAAAGTGATTCCTGCCGAGAGCATTCAGAAGGGTCGTACAGAGCAGACGCTTTCTCTCCCTGGCTATGCCCTGAATTTTGATGTGGCCTATAGGCTCTTTGTGGAGAAGGTAACCTCGAATCAGGGTGATGGTGTCGATTCGGTTGAGCAGATTGCTTCCAAAGACCTGGACTCGGATATCAGTCAGGAACGGGAGATGGAAGCTGCCAGGAAGTGGATTGTGAACCGTCAAATTCTGCCGGACTACCCCACTGATCACGATTGGGAATCAGTGAATCGCCGTTCTGTGACGGTGGCGTTGTACCGGTTAGCGGGTGCGCCGCAGGTTGAGCTTCCGGCAACCAGCCCTTACACGGATATTACGCCGGACGACCCTGACTATACCGCTATTATTTGGGCTCGTCAGCGGGGTATTACGTTCGGCTGGGTTGATGGTCGCTTCCACCCGAATGAGCCGCTTTCGGATCGTTCCACGGCTGCGTTCCTCTACAGGTATCAGCGATCCCAGGGGGAGGCGTCGCCAAGCTTACCGACGTCTCCTTCACTGCCGGACTCTAACCCGAAGAAACAGACGCATTTCCCGCTTAGCTCTCATTGGCGGCTCTGGATCAGCCCGGAGACTGCTTTTTCACGTGAGTCTCGCTGGGCTATTGAGCAACGTATCTGGGGTTACGCTCCTGATCAAGGTTACTTCTATGAGAGCTTTGGCGGCTTCAAGATGTCGTACCGTCAGGTGGCTGTGATGCTGTACCGTATGGAGCACGGCGGCAGCCGCCTCAGGTAACGCCCGGTCGTGGTGAGGGGTAACCGGTGGGCTGGAATGCTCGACGTAGTTCGGCTTTTCAGCCCGCCGGTGCCGCCTCGGTTTCCCCTCTCCAGCGACTTCTCTTGCCTGGCACCAGGCTTTACGGGGCGTCTTCTCCCCTAGTCTGGCTTTCAGGTTCTATCCGCTCAACTTCTTCGCTCACTTCATCTACTCACTCATTTCAATCACCGTATAAATTTTGTAGATGGGATTATGATGTCTTCATTCTTCGCCCCACGAGGTGCCCCGCACCATTCTGAGACCCCGCGCCACCCGGCGAGCGCACGCGTGCTCAGCCTGTCGCTGCTGCTGGGTTTGAGTCCGCTTGCGGGTATTACTCCTGCGGCGCTGGCGGCACCTGACCAGCCGGCGCCCGCCTCCCCCTCCCAGCAGGCAGGCAGGCAACAGGCAGCACTTCAAGCAGCACCCGCACAGAACGCGCCCGTGCAGCAGAACGAACCCGCTCAGAACAAACCTGCCCAGGGTGATAAGCAGGATGCTTCCCTGCCGACTCTGCGCGTGTCCAGCGGTTCCCTTGACATTCTTCACGGCGGTACCGTGCACGTGGAGGGTACCGGGCTGAGCCCCGAGTTCTTGGCGCACCATGAGCTGCGTAGCCTCACGATTGCCCCAAAGGGCTCTTCGACCTACGCCAACCCCTACCAGAAGGTCGATCACCGCGGCCTTGTCTTTGACGCCCCGAAACCGGCTGCTGACGGCAGTTTCAGCGCTGACCTGACGGTTCCGGCGAATAGCCTGCCAGCGGATCTGGAGTACGAGGTCATTCTGACCTACCGCCCTGTCGATGATGCGCACCCCTATGCGTGGAACACTGAGGACCGCGTCCGTACGGCGTTGCCGGTGGAGTTCAACCTCCCGAAGGCTGTCCTTCCCTCCATCACCTATGATGTTTCGGCTATTTCTGAGGAGCAGATTGCCTCAGGTCAGCCGATTGAGGTGACGCTGACGGGTACCGGTTTTCAGGATGTCAGCTCCGTGAAGTTCACCCTGTCCGAGCATGATGAGCAGGGAAAGGTCACGAACGATAATGTGGCTTCGCTTGGTGAACTGAAGGCACCGGATACGGAAGAGAATCAGCGCATTTTCAAGGGCCTGATTCCGAACGGCTATTTCCAGAAGAGGGTCACTATCCCTGCGGGAGTTCTGAAGTCCGGTATGGGGTATTCTCTGGGTGTTTACGGTGTGGAAACCCACGGGTGGCCTAAGCTGACGCGTAAGTTCCCCTTCGTTCCGGTGGGCAATAATCCTGCACGCATGGCGTATCAGGATAATTCGTTCAGGAATACCCTGCCGAAGGTATCCGTTGCTGCGCAGGATTTTGATCCGGGTCAGGACCGCGTCTATAAGGTGACTATTTCTAATATTTCACCCGAGGTGGACCTGGGGTACTACCTTGATTCTGTGTCGATTTATAACGCTACTTCTGGTGAGCAGGCACCCTTTGCGAGGAATGATGTAGCGGGCCAATACGATAAGCAGGATGAGCTGGTGACCCGCAACGCTGACGGCACTCTGACCGTGGAGGTTGAGTATAAGGTTCACGGTGATTCCTCCTATAGGCCTTCTTCTCGCGGCTCAATGGCTGAAGTGCGTGCAGTGTTCTCGGACTCTAAGTATTCGTACGGTAGCCATAAGTTCACGGTGAGCACCCAGCTTCCGATGGCGCCTCCTGCCGCTGATGCTGTTGATTGGGAGAACCCGGCGAATGTTAAGTTGAAGGTCGATTCGGGCACCCTCAATATTTCTCAGGGCGGCACGGTGTCGGTGACCACTTCCCCGTTGAGCGCCGAGTTCCGTAAGAAGTACACTTTCCACGAGCTGGCTCTGGTGCAGCGCGGATCGGTGTACGTGTATTCGGAGCACAATATTTATGAGCCTCTCGACGAGTACGGCGGAATGCTCAAGGATCTGGAGCATCAGGTGCGGGAGAACCCGGACGGTAGCCTCACCTACACGTTTAAGGTTCCCCCGCAATACCTTGAGGTTGCCAACGGTACGCTCTTCGATGTGGTGATGTCGTACTACCCGTTGGATGATTTTGAGCCGGAACCTTCGAGTAGGTCGAACCGTTTGTATGCCCGCGCCCATATTGATGTGGTTCAGGAAGCGCAGCCGACCCGTGGGACCTACACCTTCAGTCAGTCCGCTATCGATAACCCGTGGAAGGATACGACGCTGCGGGTTGAGGGACGCCATGTCCTCGTGCAGGCTAGGGAACTGATTCCTAATGATTCGCCGGTCATCGCTATCTATGAGGCTGACCCTGCAACGGGAAAGATGATGGGTGAGCCCGTGTTCACTCAGCAGGTGGACTACACGTACTCCGGGATTACCTCCAGCTGGTTCCGCAATAACTATTTCAGTGCGGAGCTGAAGATCCCTGCGGGTACGTTGAAGCCGGGCAAGCTCTACTTTATTGGTATGTATGGGGACGGGTTGCCTTACCCCGGCATGGAAGATTCTCCGGGTTCTATGCTGAATGATGTTGCGGAGTTCCTGCCGGTGCATTCCCCCGATCAGGAGTCCACGGGGCCCGCACTGCACCTTGGGTCGGTAAGTTTGAGCCCGTACGCGAAGACGAACTCGTTTACGGCACGCGCTACCGGGCTCTCTGCACCGGGTGAAGGATCGTACCGCCTCTCGGTGCAGCATGTTGATGAGCAGGGTCATTTGACCGGTCAGACGGTGTTCCAGCAGGCAATCCCGGCTGACCTCATCAAGGACGGCAGGGTGGAGCTGAATCTGACGATTGATCAGCAGCTGAGCTATTCGGGTGCGTACCGTCTGTTTATGGAGAGGGTCACCCCCGGTAAGGATGGTGCCGGAGAGTCGGTGGAGCAGCTTGCTTTCGAGGATATTCCTCTGAAGCTGACGCGTGAGGATGAGTTGCAGGCTGCTGAACGCTGGTTTGCTGATCGTGAGATTCTGCCTGGTCCTTCGCCGATGTCCTGGAATAGCAATCTGACGCGCCGCGATGTGACGGTGGCGCTGTACCGATTGGCGGGTTCCCCGAAGGTTGAGCTACCTGCTTTTAGCCCGTATGCGGATGTGGCAACGAGCGACCCGGACTACGCCGCGTTCATTTGGGCTCGTCAGAAGGGTATTACCTTCGGTTGGGCGGACGGCAAGTTCCACCCGGATGCGCCCCTTTCGACCCCGTCGACGGTGGCTTTCCTGTACAGGTATCAGAAGGCGATGGGTCAGGTCACGCCGAAGGCGCCGGCCTCTTCTTCGCTGCCGGGTAACCAGGATGCGCCCCAGAGTTCCGGTGGCTGGCAGCATAAGGTTCGTGAGGGTAGCGCTTTCTGGCGTGAGGCTCAGTGGGCTGTTGATTACCGCATGTGGGGTTACCGCGTTGACGGGGAATACGCCTATGAGGGCTTTGATAATTCTTCCATTTCCTCTGGTGATTTTGCGTTGATGCTGTACCGTATGGAGCACGGCGGTAGCCACCTCAGGTAGCGCCCGATCGTGGTGAGGAGTGACCGGTGGGCTGGAATGTTCGGCGTAGTTCGACTTTTCAGCCCGCCGGTGCAGCCTCTGTTCCTCCCCTCCCCAGCGGCTTCTCTTGCCTGACATCAGGATTTACGGGGCTTCTTCTCCCCTAGCCTGGCTTTTCAGACTATATCTGCTCGACTTCTTCGCTCGCTTCATCTACTCACTCACTTCAATCACCGTACAGTTTTTTGTAGATGGGATAATGATGTCTTCATTCTTCACACCACGAGGCGCTCCGCCTCACTCCGATACCCCGCGCCACCCGGCGAGCGCCCGTGTGCTCAGCCTGTCACTGCTGCTGGGTTTGAGCCCGCTTGCCGGTATCACCCCGGCGGCACTCGCAACACCGACCCAGGCGGCACCTGAGCAACAGGCAGACCCGGCACAGGCGACCCCCGCCTCCCCCGCTGCAGCTTTGAACCAGCGCCAGGCAGAAAACCAGCAGATCCCTGTAGCTCAGGGCGAGCAGACCAGTTCGCTACCGACTTTGCGCGTCACCAGTGGCACGTTAAGAATTGAGACTGGCGGCACGGTGCATGTTGAGGGTACCGGCTTTACTCCCGAGTTCTTGGCGCATCATGAGCTGCGTAGCCTCATTATTGCGCCCAAGGGTTCCTCGACCTATGTGGGTCCTCATCAGGAGCCAACCTACCAGGGGCCGCGTTTTGACGTTCCGGCGCCTGCCGCAGACGGGACTTTCAGCGCTGACTTGGAAGTATCTTCCAACGGTATACCTGCGGGCATGGAGTACGAAGTTATTTTGACCTACCGTCCGTTGGATGAGGCGCACCCCTACCAGTGGAATACTGAGGACCGTATTCGTACGGTGCTCCCTGTGACGAATGATTTTCCACAGTCTGTTCTGCCTTCTATTACCTATGATGTGGATTCTATTTCTGAGGAGCAGATTAATTCCGGAAAACCGATTGAAATCAATATGACGGGTTCGGGTTTTGACGGGATGAATAAGCTAAGTTTTACTCTCGTTGAATACGACCCGACTGCAAATGTTGCCCATAAATATCTCAAGGAGCTGGGGTCTTTTGACCCTTCAGATTCTCCGTACTTTAAGCGCGTTTTTCATGGCCTAATTCCTAACGGTCATTTTCATCATAAAATTACGATTCCTGCCGGTCTTTTGAAATCAGGCAAGGGTTATTACCTGTCGGTACAGGGAGATTCTCCTTCAGGCCCGATTGCTATGAGGCGCGCCTTCCCCTTCGTTCCTGTGGGCAAGAGCCCCATGAAAATGCCTTACCAGAGCAATACGTACCGCAATACTCTTCCGAAGGTTTCACTGTCTCCTCAGACGATTGACCCGTACCATGAAGGGAAATATAAAGTCACTATTTCTAATATTTCCCCGGAAGTTGATTTGGGATACTATATTGGATCGATCAGTGTTTATAGTAAAACCGCTCAAAAAACTATTGCCAACCTCAGCGTTAATAGTGACCATTACTATGAACGTGACAAAATTGTGGTCCGTAACCCCGACGGCATTCAAACCGTAGAACTTGAAATTAATACGGAGGATATTAAAGAGCTACAGGGCGTGTATTTGGGTTCCGAAGCGGAGCTGAGGGTCTATTTCTCAGATAACCCTTACTACGGTTCAGAGCTTCATAATTTTACGGTTGCTGCACCGGTGCGGCTGGCTGATTCCCCTACCCCGTTGACCCCTCCTACCCCTACGGAGCAGAAGAAACCTGACAATCCGGTTGGCATGAAGCTCACCTCGGGCACCCTCAATATTTCTGAGGGCGGCACTGTCTCTGTGACCACCGCGCCGCTGAGTGCCGAGTTCCGCGCGAAGTACACGTTCTATGAGTTCGGCATTGTGGAGCGCGGTGAGAATTACTTCTGGTCACAATACGGCAATCCCCTTCCTGAAGCGCAGTACGGCAGCAAGGTTGCCGACCTCCGCGCTGAGGGTAAGGCCCACGATAATCCTGATGGGAGCGTCACGTTCACTCTTGACATCCCGAAGCAGTGGATGATGGTTCCGGAGGGTACCCTCTTCGATGTGGTACTGACTTACTACCCGTCCGATAAGCCTGACCCACACGACTATCCGTATGAAGATCTTCGTAGCACGGCACGAATTCCTTTGCCCACGGTGCGCGACCCTGAGCCTGATCAGCCGACGTACCGCTACAGCATTTCGGCGGTTGATAAGCCGTGGCAGGATACGACTCTGACGGTTGAGGGCTACCATATTCTTCCCCCGAATATCGTAGGTGGATACGACAGCCAGGCGTACGTCACTCTGTATGAGGCAGACCCGGCTACGGGAAAGATTATGGGACACCCTGTTTTCTCCCATGTTGTTCCGTTGACGGGCAACTGCTTGCATCACTGTACGGGTTTCCGCAATAACTATTTCGGCACGAAGATGACGATTCCGGCGGGTACGTTGAAGCCGGGCAGGCTCTACATGATTGGCATCTACGGTTCTAATCTTCCTCACCCGGGCGAGGAGGACTATAACGGCAGCTTGCTGACCAGTGTTGCGCAGTTCCTTCCGGTGCGGTCGGGGCAGCCGAGCGATAACCAGCCGAATCCTGACCAGCAGTTGGCGCGTCCGGACTTGTACATTCCGTATAAGCGCATCAACCCGTATCAGGAGATGAATACTCTCACCGCGCGTGTCTCGGGTCTTCCGAAGCTTACCGAAGGCTATTACCGTTTCTCGGTTCAAGCGACGGATGATTCTGGCGAGCCAACCGGCGAGAAGGCGTTGGAGCAGGTTATTCCCGTTGAGCGCATCCACGATGGTGCCGCTGAGGAGACGCTGAACGTCCCCGGTAGCGCGCTGAATTATGAGGGGTCTTACAGGGTTGTTCTGGAGAAGGTAATCCCTGGCAAGGATGGCGCCGCAGATGCGGTTGAGCCGGTGGCTTCTGAAAATCTTGATCTCTTGGCGAATACTACCGAGGAGCAGAAGGCGGCTGTTGAGTGGGTTAAGCAGCAGGCTCTTCTGGACGAGAGTAAGACTGTGCTGAGTCGCCGCGATGTGACGGTGGCGCTGTACCGTCTTGCGGGCGCACCTCATGTTGAGCTGCCTGCAACCAGTCCTTATGCGGATATGGCGACAAGCGACCCGGACTACGCCGCATACATTTGGGCTCGTCAGAAGGGTATTACGTTCGGCTGGGCGGACGGTAAGTTCCACCCGGAGGCAGCCCTTTCGACGCGTTCTGCGGTGGCGTTCCTGTACAGGTACCAGCGGATGGTTGCCCCGGCTCCTGCGCCGGAGTCGAGCAGTGTGCCGTCTTCGTCTGTGCCCAAGAACAGTAGCGTGCCGGGTGATTCTCCGGTCCGGGTTTCGCGTTCGCATTGGTCTGATTATGAGCGTACGGATACTGCATTCTGGCGGGAGTCGCTGTGGGCTACTCAGCAGTTCATCTGGGGTTATAAGGATTATGATCGCCGCTACGCTGAGGATTTCAGCTCGGATACTGTTTCCTCTTCGGAGTTCTCGGTCATGCTGTACCGTATGACGCACGGCGGCAGCCACCTCAAGTAGTCGTCTCAAGTAGTCACCCTGAGGTAGCTATTTGAGAGTCACCTCCTGGCGGCCACGTAGCCTGATGCTGTGTTGCTTTACAATCGGTGATGGCGGGCTGAAATTTTCGGGCTGATTCGCCCGGCTTTTCAGCCCGCCAGCACTTTCGCTAAGGCGCCTGGTGCACCCCTTTTTCTACTCAACTTTTCGTTCATTTTCACCGTTCATTTCTCCCCTTCCACTCAACGTTTTCCCTCACTCACTTCAATCACCGTACAGAATGCCACTGTGCAGAAAACCACCCTGCAGAAACCACCGTGTAAAGCCGCGGTATAGAAAGCACAGTGCAGAACATTAGATGGGATAACCGTGTCTTCTTTCTTCCAACCAACCACAACTCAGGGCGCTAAGACGCCTGCCCAGAAAAACCGCCTTCAAAATACCCGGGGCAAGAAGGCGATCAGCCTCTCCCTGCTGCTGGGTATGACCCCGGCTCTGACGGTCACCCCTGCTATGCATGCTGATGCGGCGCAGGCGAAACCCGCACAGGTGGAGCCCACTCAAGCGGATTCGGCGAGCCCTGCCTCCCCCGCCGCATCGTTGCAGGCAACCCCCGTAGCTGCCGCCCCCGGTGCCTCAGATACAGGTGCCGTAGCCACTGGCGCCAGCGATGCCGACAAGATTGATTTGAAGGTCACCACCGGCACTCTCAATATTTCTCAGGGCGGCACGGTGTCCGTGACGACTTCCCCGTTGACCCCCGAGTTCCGTAAGAAGTACAAGCTCTTCCAGTTCGGCCTCGTGAACCGTGGTACCGGTTACGAGTGGTCCCGTACCGGCGAGGCAACCCAGAATCCCCTGTACAGCGGCAGGGTCGATCATCTTCGAGAAGACGGTATCGTCCACGACAACCCGGACGGGAGCATCACCTTCACCTTCGAGGTCAAGAAGCAGACCATCCGGGCAACCCCTTCGCCTGCCCTTGACGTGGTGCTGACCTACTATCCGGCGGGCGAGCGCGAACCGAACGCCGAGGAGTATGAGGACCCCCGCCTTACTGCCCGCACTCCGCTCAGCCTGACTCAGGACCCTGAGCCGGATCATACTACTTATGTGTACAGCATGCCGGCGATTGATAATCCCTGGGTTGATACGCAGCTGACGATTGAGGGCTACCATATTCTCTCTAAGCAGCTTCTTGAGCCGGGGAGTGCCCCAGCATATCTGATGCTGTATGAGGTTGACCCCGCCACGGGTTTGATGGTGGGCAAGCCCGTTTTCACTCATGCAGTTCGTTATACGGATTGCGGTGAATACTATTGCTGGAGCTTCCTCAACAACTATTTCTCTGCGGATGTGACAATTCCTGCGGGTACTCTGCGACCGGGCAAGTCGTACATGATCGGCGTCTACAGCGGCCTCTTCCCGAATCCGGATGAGGAGAAGGTACCCGGTAGCCTTTTGACGGATGTTGCCCCGTTTATTCCGGTGCGCTCGCCCAACTCGAACACCGAGGTGAAGGATGCCGCCCCGGTTCTGCGCGTTGAGCCGCAGCAGATGGACCAATATCGTTCTGATTCACCGCAGGTGAGCCCCTATTGGGAGAAGAACACGTTGCAGGTGCGTGCCGTGAACCTGCCAAAGCTCACTGAGGGCCATTACCGTTTCTCTATGCAGGCTACGGATGCTTCTGGCAATCTGACCGGCCAGAAGGCGCTGGAGCAGGATATTGCGGCTGACCGCATCCAGAGCGGTTACACGGAGGCGACGCTCACTGTTCCCGGTGAGGCGCTGAATTATCAGGGCGGTTACAAGCTGGTGGTGGAGAAGGTTCTTCCCGGTCAGGGTGGTGCCGCGGATTCTGTACAGCAGGTTGTTTCTACTGACATTGATTTGGTGGTGAACGCGTTTGAGGAGCGGGAGGCTGCGAAGAGGTGGTACAAGGCTCAGCAGCTTCCCAAGTCAGAGCTCTATTATTCTGAGAATATGACGCGCCGTGATCTGACGGTGGCTCTCTATATGTTGGCGGGTTCGCCGAAGGTTGAGCTTCCGGAGACCAGCCCGTATCCGGATGTTCAGCCCAACGACCCGGACTACGCCGCATATATTTGGGCTCGCCAGAAGGGCATTACGTTCGGTTGGATTGATGGTAGTTTCCACCCGGATGCGAAGGTTTACGATTCTTCGGCGGTGGCGTTCCTGTATAGGTATCAGAGGGCGCAGGGTAAGGTTCCTGCGGCGAAACCTCGTCCTGTTTCTTCGGCGTCAAAGAAGAGTAGCCTGCCGGGTGGTTCTTCTGAACGTGGGTGGAATACTGTTCTCGGCTGGCATTACTCGTTCCATAAGGAGTCCCAGTGGGCGATTGATCAGCACATTTGGGGTTATATCAGCGAACAGTCTACCTATGAGGCGTATGGGCAGTCGTTTATTGGGCACACGGAACTCGCTACGATGCTGTACCGCATGGAGCACGGCGGCAGCCGTCTCACATAGTGTCTCGCCGTGGCGTTAGCTATTTTGGTTGGCTTTCGTCAAATAGGCGACTTTATGGCTCTGTTTATGTGCCACTTTTATTGTGGGTGACTTTTATGTTGCCTTGCCCACCGCATTGTGAATATTCTCAACCTGCAGAGGTTG
>ENA-OWLM01000069-OWLM01000069.1-metagenome-genome-assembly--contig:-NODE-69-length-36658-cov-4.505505_pt1 | contig 36658 bp, 32 predicted proteins | sample MGYA00245349_ERZ651102 | MGnify/ENA primary metagenome ERZ651102 (study PRJEB26857, sample SAMEA4031759) | metagenome | biome: human; feature: oral; material: saliva | place: Philippines | collected 2014 | study... | reverse complement strand
AAGGCGAACTGATCCTGACGCAGCTTACCGATACGCTCGTTAGGGTCGAGCGACACGTTGCCGAGCGTCGGCTCCAGGTCACCGCCGAGGATCTTCATAAAGGTGGATTTTCCGCTACCGTTGGCACCAATCAGGCCGTAACGGTTGCCGCCGCCAAATTTGACGGAAATGTTTTCGAACAGCGGCTTACTGCCAAACTGCATAGTGACGTTGCTGGTAACTAACACGGGGAGATTCCTGCGAAAAGTGTGATAAACACGGCATTATGCCACAATTCCGAATTGAGATCCCGTGTTGCGGCAATCCACTAAACTTTAACAAAATCGAAAAAAATGTGATTTCGTACACATCTGAATTCCCTGTTAGCGGGAATGCACATATAATGCGCTCCCATCACAGATTCAGACTTATCAACTCATCGCCTGAATGGCTTAGATACCTCGCACAACATGAACATGAAATTGACAACGCTTTTTGCGGCAGCGTTAGCCGTAGTAGGTTTTTGCAAGACCGCTTCTGCGGTGACGTATCCACTGCCTACAGACGGTAGCCGTCTGGTTGGGCAAAACCAGGTGGTGATTGTGCCGGAAGGCAACGCTCAGCCGCTGGAATATTTTGCCGCTGAATACCAGCTCGGTCTGTCTAACATGCTCGAAGCAAACCCGGGCGTTGACCCGTATCTGCCAAAAGCAGGTACCGTGCTGAACATCCCTCAGCAGCTGATCCTGCCGGATACGGTTCATGAAGGTATCGTAATCAACAGCGCCGAAATGCGTCTGTATTACTACCCGAAAGGCACTAACACCGTTATCGTGCTGCCAATCGGTATCGGCCAGCTAGGTAAAGATACCCCGCTGAACTGGACCACCAAAGTTGAGCGTAAGAAAGCGGGCCCAACCTGGACCCCAACCGCGAAAATGCACGCGGAATACATTGCTGCGGGCGAACCGCTGCCAGCCGTTGTGCCAGCAGGCCCGGATAACCCAATGGGTCTGTACGCGCTGTACATTGGCCGTCTGTACGCTATCCACGGTACCAACGCCAACTTCGGCATCGGCCTACGCGTAAGCCACGGCTGCGTGCGTCTGCGTAACGACGACATTAAATTCCTGTTCGAAAACGTGCCGGTCGGTACCCGCGTGCAGTTCATCAACGAGCCGGTGAAAGCGACCTCTGAGCCAGACGGCAGCCGTTACATCGAAGTGCACAACCCGCTGTCCACCAGCGAAGACCAGATCAACAACAACGAAATCGTGCCAATCAACCTGACCAGCGCGGTGCAGTCCGTGACCTCTCAGGCCGACGTGGAAACGACCGTGGTTGACCAGGCGATCCAGAACCGTTCTGGTATGCCAGTGCGTCTGAACTGATAGCAAAGCACATAAAAAAGCGGGCCTCGTTGCCCGCTTTTTTTTATCCGTTATTCACGATCACAATCCCGCCGTGGTCGTAGCGATAGTGGCAGTGGGCGTACTCCAGCGGCGTGCCATCTTCAAGATAGATCACCTGTTCCACCTCCAGCACCGGGTCCGTCTGTTCACAGATTAAGTGCTGCATATCCAGCGCATTGGGTTTTAACGCGCGCACGACGCGATACGAGCCCATTATTTTCAGCCCCAGCGTCTCCTGCACGTAACGGAACACCGAGCTTTCAAGATGGCTTTTATTCAGGCCGGGCACCAGATTCAGCGGCATCACCGTGGAATCCAGCGACATTGGCTCGCCGTTCAGCAAGCGCAAACGAATAAAGTCATAGATCGGCGCATCGGCGTTAATCATCAGCGACGCCTGCTCTTTCTCGTTCGGGAAGCGCAGTTCGAAGTGCACCACCTGGCTGGTCACCGTGCCCAGATGTTCCCAGGTTTTGGTTGCGCCAAAGTAGTCGCTGCCGGAGAGATCCCACTGCGAGAGCTGGAGGAAATTCTTGCGGATGAACGTTCCCTGCCCCTGACGGGTGTAGACCAGCCCTTCGACAATCAGCTGGCGCATCGCCTGCTGAATGGTCATCCGGCTGGTGCTGAACTCCGCCGCCAGCGCAAACTGGTCCGGCAGCGGTTCGTTGGCGGCGTACTGCTGGCTGATAATGCGTTTCTTAATTTCCCGCGCTATGGTGATGTACTTCGCCGCCATCGTCCTTCCTTACCGTTAGTTTTCTATCCCGCTGTTTTTCAACGCCACTCGCTCGGCAATCTTGAGGAAAGGCAGGTAGAAGAATACACCAAATACAATGATTGCCAACTGCACCACCACCGCCCGCCAGTCCCCCGCCGTCGCCAGCCAGGCACTCAGGATCGGCGGCGTGGTCCAGGGGATCATCACCACGCAGCGCGACATTAGCCCCATCGTGGTACAGAGCCAGGCGAAGTAAATGCCGATGGCGGGCAGCAGCACAAACGGGATCATCAGCGGCAGGTTAAAGACGATCGGCAGGCCGAAGATCACCGGCTCGTTGATGTTAAATAAACCGGGCGCCAGCGACAGACGCGCCACCTGCTTCGCCGATTTTTGTCGGGAGAAGATAAAGATGGCGATCAGCAGCGAGATCGTGCTGCCCGTGCCGCCCACCATGCCGAACGTCGGCACGAAGATGTTATTGATGATATGCGGGATGGGCTGACCGTTGGCGAAGGCCAGCATGTTCTCATTGGTGTTAATCAGCAGGAACGGCTCCAGCACCACGCTGTTCACCACCGACTGGTGAATACCCAGCGTGAACAGGAAGTTACCGAAGCTGTAGATGAAAATCGTCCCTGGCAGGCTGGTGTTGATCAGCCGCAGCGGCTGCTGGATAAAGGTGGTAATAAGATGGATCAAGTCCGTGTGCAGCACGTTTGCCAGCACGGCCGCCAGCACCGCGAACAGAGAGAGCGTGAGGATGGTCGGGATCAGCGCGGTAAAAGATTTGCTCACCGCCGGAGGCACGTTTTCCCCGAGCGAAATGTGCAGCGCCTTCAGCCGCGAGATGGCGATAAACAGTTCCGTTGAAAGCAGCCCGATCAGCACCCCGGCGAAAATCCCGGTTGAGCCAATATTGGCGAACGTCAGCACCTGGGTGACGTTCACCGCGGCGTCGCTGCCGACGGGCGTAATCTGCAGGCGCATCGGCATCATGATGATGAAGCTGCTGACGGCGATAACCACTGCCGAGACCGGATTGTCGAAATCTTTGTTGCGCGCCAGCGACCAGGCAATCATCGGGGCCAGCAGCAGCGCGGCGATGTTCAGCGTGCCGTTGATAATCGCCTCGCCCCACACCTTAAACTGCGCGAGCGTGTCGCCGTGAAAAATCCACGGAAACACCACGTTATTCACCAGCACCGCCAGACCGGCGAGGATGAAAATCGGCATCACCGTGGCGAAGGCGTCGCGCAGGGAGCGCAGGTGCACCTGGTTTGCCAGGCGCGCCGAGAACTCAACAAATTTATCGACAAAGGACTGCATGTGCGGTGTTATTTTTGTTTCAGACATAGCGGATAGTTCCCATCAATCAGTCACAAAAACGGCCCGGCAGCGTACGGCTTACATCTCGCGTCCGTTGGTATGGATAACCTGTTTTAACCACGCGTAGCTTTTCTTCGGCACGCGCTTCAGGTCTTTCAGGTCATGGTTTTCCCGGTTGACATAGACCACGCCGTAGCGCTTACGCATGTCGCCCTGGGAGCTGAGAATGTCGATTAAGCCCCAGCCGAGGTAGCCGATCACCTCCGCCCCGTCTTCGAACATCGCCTCCTTCATGGCCTCGATATGCGCCCGGTGGTAGTCGATGCGGTAGGTGTCATCAATTGGGTTCACGCCGTCCCAGGACTCAATCACCCCAATGCCGTTCTCGATCGGGAACACCGGCATCCGCCAGTCGTTGGCGTAGCGGGTAATGATGGTGCGAAAGCCCAGCGGATCGATCTGCCAGTTCCACTCGGTGGCCTTCAGGTACGGGTTGTTTTTCTCGCCGTGCAGCAGGTAATAGTTCACCGGCGTGCCTTCCGGGATCGCATCGCTGTCCAGCGTTTTGCTGGCGTAGTAGCTGAAGGCCATATAGTCGTTTCTGGTGCGCGCCAGCAGCGCTAAATCCTCGGCGCGGTAGATATCACCAAAGCCCTCTTGCTCTACCACCGCCATCACCGCCGGGCTGTAGCCCTGCCCGGCGAAGACGCGCAGCAGGTTCTGGTTGAGGAATTCGTCGTACTGCTGGGCGCAGAAGATATCGCGCGGTTTGCAGGTGGCCGGGTAGATCAGCTGGTGTGCCAGCATGCCGCCCATCAGCTGGCCCGGTTTGGTCTGGTGCAGATACTCGGTCAGCGCCATGTGCGCCACCATCGTATGGTGCTGCAGCTCGTACAGCTCGCGCAGGGTTTGCTCGCCTTTCATATAGCCTGAGATGCGGAACGCTTCCGGCATGTGAAAAATGTTCTGCTCGTTGAAGGTCAGCCAGTACTTCACGCGGTCGCCATAGCAGTCGATCATTTTTCTACCGTAGCGGATAAAGGCGTCCATTACGCGGCGGTCGTTGAAGCCGTTGTACTCCTGCGCCAGCGCCAGCGGCATATCGAAGTGGTAGAGGCAAACCATCGGCTCGATGCCGCGGGCGATCAGATCGTCGATAAAACGGTCGTAAAAGGCGATGCCCTCGTCGTTAAAATCGCCGTCGCCCTGCGGGCAGACGCGGCTCCATGAAATCTGGAAGCGGTAGCAGTTCATGCCCAGATCCTGCATCAGATCGAAATCTTCCCGGTAGCGATGGTAGGAGTCGGTCGCCACTTTCCAGTCGGAGATGTTCTCCCCGGCTTCGCGAATGTCGTACACCGACATCCCCTTCCCGCCCTCGTTCCAGGCCCCTTCCGTCTGCATGCTGGACACCGAGTTGCCCCATAAAAAGTTGGCTGGCAGTGATTTGTTCATGGTCCCTCCCTATATGACTAGTCATTTAAAATTTCATGACTAGTCATATAGGCGAAGATTAAATTTGGATCAAAGAGGAGGATCGTTTTTTGTGAGCAGGGCGGGAAAAAAGTCCCGGCAAGCGAAGCGCCGCCGGGGAAAAGGAAGGTTACTGTTGTGCAAGCTGGTTACGGCGATACTCCCCCTGGCGCTCCAGCATCCAGCCCGGATATTCACGCGGCAGCGCGCTCACCGCATCCAGCTGTTTAAGCTCGTCTTCGCTCAGTCGGATCCCGGTCGCGGCAATGTTGTCGTCCAGCTGATCGACGCGTTTCGCCCCAATAATCACGCTGGTTACCGCTTTCTGGTGCAGCAGCCACGCCAGCGCGATTTGCGCGACGGAGACGCCCTTGCTTTCGGCGATAGCGCGCATCACGTCCACGCAGTCGAAGGCGCGATCTTTATCCACCGGCGGGAAGTCGAATTCCAGACGGCGGCCGCCGGTTTCGCTCGTCCCGTCGCGGCCATATTTTCCGCTGAGCAGACCGCCCGCCAGCGGGCTCCAGACCATCAGCCCAACGCCTTCGCTCTGCATCATCGGCACCAGCTCGCGCTCCAGATCGCGCCCGGCGATGGTGTAGTACGCCTGCAATGACGCAAAACGCGCCAGCCCCAGCCGCTCGGAAATGCCCAACGCTTTGGCTATCTGCCATGCCGCCCAGTTGGAAACGCCGATGTAGCGCACGTGGCCGTGCTGCACCAGGTTATCCAGCGCGTAGAGCGTCTCTTCCATCGGCGTTGCGGGGTCAAAGCCGTGAAGCTGGTAGAGATCGATATGATCGAGCTGCAGGCGGCGCAGGCTCTCCTTCACGCTGCTGATGATGTGGTAGCGCGAGCTGCCGCGCGAGTTCACCCCGGCGGTGCCCGTTTCGCCGAATACCTTGGTGGCAACCACCACGTTCTCGCGCGGGACGTTGAGGTTTTTCAGCGCCTGCCCGAGGATCGTCTCCGAGCGCCCTTCCGAATAGACGTCGGCGGTATCGATAAAGTTGATGCCCGCGTCCAGCGCGCGGCCCACCAGCTGCTCGGCTTCGTTTTGCTTAAGCTGGCCAATCTTGCCCCACATGCCGTCTTCACCGCCGAAGGTCATGGTGCCGAGGCACAGTTCAGAAACAAACAGTCCGGTGTTGCCCAGTTTTTGATAACGCATAAGTTATTCCTCGCATGTCGATTGGGTACCCGATAGTTATACCCGCCCCTCAGCCATCGCGAATGTGGCGTTCCTGTCCGTTTCTTGCCCAATCCTCTGAATTTATCCGCGCGGAGCGTCGCCAAAGACGCGGTAGTCCGGTAACTGCACCTGCTGATACGGCTCCCAGCCGCCGCCGAGCGCTTTGTAGAGCGCCACCAGATCGAGCGCGCTCTGCACCTGCGCCTGAGCGCGCTGCTGCTGGGCCTGCGCCAGCTGACGCTGGGCGTCCAGCACGTCGATAAAGCTGGCGATCCCCTGGCTGTAGCTGTCGCTTGCCAGGTCGAAGGCGTTTTGCAGCGCGTCGATCGTTTTGGCGAGGCCCGCTTCACGCTGCTGGTCGGTGCGATAGCTCACCAGCGCGTTTTCCACATCCCCAAGCGCGGTCAGCACCGTCTGGCGATAGTCCAGCACCGCCGCGCCCTGCTGCGCACGCGCCACCTTGACGCTGGAAACCAGCCGTCCGCCCTGGAAGATGGGAATGGAGACCTGCGGACCGAAGCTGTAGAAGTGGCTGCTCCAGTCGGTCAGCCAGTTGGTTTCGCTGTTGCGCAGGCCAAACTGCCCGGAGAGCGTAAAGCTCGGGAACAGCTCCGCCACCGAAACGCCGATTTGCGCCGTGGCGGCGTGAAGGTTCGCCTCGGCTTCGCGCACGTCCGGACGACGGCGCGCCAGCGTCGACGGAATGCCCGTTTGCACGATATCCGGCAGGGCAGGCATCGGCTGCACGCTTTGCAGTTCCGCATCCAGCGCGCCCGGCGGCTTGCCGAGCAGGATCGCCAGACCGTTCATCGCCTGCCGCTCCTGCGCCTGATATTGCGGCAGCTGTGCTTCAAGATTCCCCAGCTGCGCGCGGGCGTTTTCCACGTCCATCTGCGGCGACAGCCCGCCGCGCTGGCGGCTTTCGGTCAGATCCAGCGTTTGCTGCGCGCTCTCAATCTGGGTGTTCAGCGTGGCGATAATGCTCTGCGCCCCGCGCAGCTGGAGCCACGCGCGCGCCACTTCGGCTTCCAGCGACACCAGCGCGTCGTTACGCTGCTCGATAGCCGCTTTCTGCTGCGCTTCGGCGGCCTCCACCTGACGGCGCACTTTGCCCCACAGGTCGATTTCCCACTGGGCGTCGAAGCTGCCCTGGTAGAGGTTGATCGGCTGCGTCAGCGGCCCCAGCGCGCCTCTGAGTTCAGGATCGACGTTATCCAGCTGGTCGTACACGCCGTGGGATTTTAGCTCCCCTTCCAGCCCGAGCTGCTGGCGCGTCGCCTGCAGATTGCCGTTCACCGACGGATAAAACGCGCCGCCCGCCTGGTTAATCTGCTCACGCGCCCCGGCGATGCGCAGCACCGTTTGCTGCAGCGTCAGGTTTCCGGCGATGGCGCGTTCAACCAGACTGTCGAGCTGCGCCGAGCCGAAGGTCTTCCACCAGCGCGGGTTGGTCGCGGCGGAGGTCGTTTGCGATTTCACCCCGCCGTCGCCCTTATCGTTCCAGTGCGTGACGGCGGGCGGCGCGGGCTGCTGGTAGTCCGGCCCGACGGCGCAGCCCACCAGCAGCATCATTATCATCAGGGGGTGTAAACGTCTGTGTATCATCAATGTGCTCCTGCACTCCCCTCGCTCTTAACCGGCGAGAGCAACAAACAAAATGGGATCAGTAAAAAGGCCACCGCGCTCAGGAGGGTGAAGACGTCGATGTAGGCCAGGAAACGCGACTGCTCGATCATGGTCTGGTACATGCGCCCGGTGGCAATTCCAGTAGGGTCGCCCACCTGGGTGGTGAAGTTTTGAATCGCCTGGGCGCTTTCGCGAATCGCCAGCTGGAACTGTTCGTTAAACGGCGAAGCGTGGTACGCCAGATGGGCGCTGTGCGCCTGCGCGCGTTCGGTGATGGCCGCCGTCGAGAGAGAAATGCCAATCGAACCGGCCACGTTGCGGAACAGGGTAAACAGCGCCGCCGCGTCGGCGTTGAGCCGCCTCGGTATCGAGATAAAGGCAATGGTGGTCAGCGGCACAAACAGGAACCCCAGCCCAATCGACTGGGCGCTGCGGAACAGCACCAGCGTTTCGAAGTCGATATCCGGCGTCAGCGTGCGCGACCAGAAGAACGACACCGCGAGGCAGGTAAAGCCAAAGGCGATGATCCAGCGCGTCTGCACCACCGGCATCAGCTTCAGCACCAGCGGGATGGTCAGCACGATCAGCACCGCGCCGGGCGACAGCACCAGCCCTGACCAGGTGGCGGTATAGCCCAGGTCCTGCTGCGCCAGCTGCGGGATCACCACCGAGCTGCCGTAGAGGATCATCGCCATCCCCGCCATCAGCAGGCTGGAAATAGCGAAGTTGCGGTCCTTCATGCAGTGCAGATCCACCACCGGCTTTTTGGCATACAGCAGCCAGTAAATCGCGCCGATAATGCCGATAAGCGTCAGCACCGCGAAGGTGCGGATAAAGTTCGAGTAGAACCAGTCGTCATCCTCGCCCCGGTCAAGCATCACCTGCAGGCAGCCGAGGCCGAGGGCGATCAGGCCGATCCCCGTCCAGTCGACGGAGAGCTTCTCTTTTGACTTGCTCTCCCACGGCGGATCTTCCAGCAGCTGGTAGATCGCCAGCACCGTGACAATCCCCACCGGAATGTTGATAAAGAACACCCAGCGCCAGGAGTAGTTGTCGGTGATCCAGCCGCCCAGCGTCGGGCCAAGCACCGGCGCAACGATGATGGCAATGGACGACAGACCAAAGGCCTTGCCCCTGTCCTCCGGCTTGAAGTAGTCGAGCAGCACCGACTGTTGCGTAGGCTGCAGCCCGCCGCCAAAGAAGCCCTGCATCACGCGGAACAGAATGATCTGCCACAGCTCGGTGGCGATGCCGCACAGAAACGAGCAGATGGTGAACATCACGATGCAAATTAAGAAGAACTGCTTGCGGCCAAACAGGCGACTGAGGAAGGCAGAGATGGGCAGCACGATGCCGTTCGCGACCAGGTAGCTGGTCAGTACCCAGGTGGATTCGTCATAGCTGGCCGAGAGCGACCCGGCCACGTGCGGCAGCGCCACGTTGACGATGGTGGTGTCCAGAATTTCCATAAACACCGCGAGGGTGACGACAATTGCCACCGCCCACGGGTTGCTGGCAGGCTTCCAGCTATCGTGGCTGTGGTCCGTCATTCCACCGTCACCTTCGGTTCAACCGACAGCCCCAGCGGCAGCGGCCTGTTCGGATCCAGTCCTTTATCAATCACAATTTTCACCGGCACGCGCTGGACGATTTTGACAAAGTTACCGGTGGCGTTTTCCGACGGGAACGCGGAGAAGCGCGAGCCGCTGCCCTGCTGGATGCTGTCAATGTGGCCTTCAAGCTCCATATCCGGCCAGGCATCGACGGAGACGCTGACCTTATCGCCGGGCTTCATGCGCTCCAGCTGCGATTCTTTGAAGTTCGCCACCACCCACACGTTCGGCGAGACCAGCGAGAACAGCGCCGTACCCGCCTGCACCAGCGTGCCGGGCTGTACGTTGCGCTTGGTGACGAAGCCGTCGAACGGGGCGCGAACTTCGGTATAAGAGAGGTTCAGGTTCGCGGTTTCCAGCTGCGCTTTGGCCTGATCGACCTGACGTTCGCGGGCTTCAACGTTCGTTTCCTGCTGGCGAATCTGCAGCTGTACCTGCTCCGCCACTTCCAGCTGCGCCTGGGCGCTGGCCAGTCCGGCCTGTGCGCTGCGCAGCTGGGCGTTCGCGGAATCGATACTTTGCTGGGTGGTCGCACGCGGGTCAACGCCGCGCTGACGGCGGTACTCCGCCTGGGCGTTCGCCATATCGGCCTGCGCTTTTAGCACCTGCGCTTTGGCTTCGTCACGCTGGGCGGGATATTGCACCTTCGAAAGCGCCAGCTGTGCCTGCGCCTGATGGAGCTGAGCAAGCGCCAGCCCAAGCTGCGCCTGAGCCTGATCGCGCTGGGCCGTGGTATCGCGAGGATCGATAACCACCAGCAGATCCCCTTTCTTCACGCGCTGGTTATCGCGCACGCGCAGCTCGGTGACGTAGCCCGCCGTTTTGGGAGCAATGGTCACCACGTCGCCGTCGGTAAAGGCGTCGTCGGTCGTCTCTTCGTTACGGGTTAAAAACCACCAGACCAGCGCCACGACGACCATTACCACCACGACAACGCCGAGGATAATTAACGGTTTTTTGCCCGGGCGCTTGCGCGCATTATTGTTGTTTTCCTGCTCGTCAGCAGGCGGGTTTTGATCTTCAGCCATAGGTCAGCAACGGTCCTGTCAGTGAGCGGCATCACACTATGCCGTTCACTAAAGCTAGGACGTTGCTATACATTTGCCAGGATAAACTGACAAATAGCGCACTATATGAGAAGGAATAGTCCGAAACCGATCGCGGCGGCCCACATCAGCATCGGGACCGACCATAAATGGAAGCGCCACCAGATACGGCGGTCGTTAGCCATGCGCAGGGCGATCAGGTTGGCAAGCGAACCGGGCAGTAGCCCAAACCCGCCGATGTTTACCGCCCAGGCCAGAAGGGTATCAGGCGGAACATAGTTGAGGAGTAAAATGGTCGACGGCACGTTGCTGATAAACTGCGACAGGCCAATCGCCGTCAGCCACAGTCCCGGCTGCGACAGACCGCTGACGCCGTGAAGCACGTTTTGCAGTGCAGGAAGCTGGATGAGCAGAGAGACATCGATAAACATCGCCATGAAGACCAGCAGCAGCGTCCAGTCGACGCTCACCAGCACCCGCCGCGCCAGCACTAAAAAACCGACGGCAACCAGCAGCACGCCCGCCAGCTCAATCTTCATCTCCAGCGCGACCAAAAAGACGATATACAGCGCCAGACAGCTCCAGACCAGCCGGGGCTGCCACTGCGGGCCCGTCGTGCCGCTGTGGTACTGCAGTTTTTTATCCGGGAAGGCAAACCAGCACACCGCCAGCAGGGATAGCATCATCACCAGCGCCAGCGGGGCCATCTGCCAGGTAAAGGCGGCAAACGACAGGCCGGAACGGCCCCAGAGCAGGATATTTTGTGGGTTCCCGATGGGCGTTAACAGCGAGCCAGCGTTCACGGCCAGCGCTTCAAAGATAATCAGACGGCTGACCGGAATTTCACAGAGCTTACGCAGCGTGAGCGTGAGCGGCACGATGATAAACAGTGCGACATCGTTGGTCAGAAACGTCGACAGCACCGCGGCGGAAAAGACCATGAACAGAGACAGCCGGCGCTCGGTGGCAAAACGGCGCACCATTTTACGTCCCAGCACGTCAAAGTAGCCGCTCAGCTCGACCCCTTTGGTGAGCATCATTAAGCCGCTCAGGGTAATAATCGTGCGCCAGTCAATGGCCGCAGGCCAGGCGTGAGGGGTAAAGGGGACAAAGAGGCTTAAGCCTGCACCAATAATCAGTAAGAGATGAAAGAAACGGTCACGCGTCAGGGCTTGCAGGCCGGGGATGTTCATTCAGCAGAAGAACCATATTTGAGTGTAAATTCACGGAACTTCACCAGCGTTTCTTCACTGACGTGGTGCTCCATCCCTTCCGCATCCCGGCGGGCAATTTCCGGGCTGACGCCCAGCACCAGTAAAAAGTTCTCCACGATCTGATGTCGCTCGCGGCTCTCCTGCGCCAGCTTTTCGCCTTCTGCCGTCAGGAACACGCCGCGCCACGGGATCATCTCGATCAAGCCCACTGACGCCAGACGTTTTAACATTTTAGCTACCGTTGGCTGGGAAACCCCCAGCCGCGCGGCCATATCGACCTGACGTGCTTCGCCAACCTCACGAATCAAATCGGAGATCAGTTCCACATAGTCATCAATCAGCTCCCGGCGATGCGCCTCACGCACCTGACGGAACCCTTCTACGTGCTCTTCAACGTTCACCAGTTGCGTCGTTTTTTTTGTAGTTGGCTTACCTGCGCGACGGTTCATTGTGCTTCCTCAATGGGGGTGACGCTTCCAGCGTCCTGTAACGGAGCGCACATTGTAAACCATAGCTCTACAAGCACAAAAAATTAACGAATTAGCCATAGCTATACAATATAGCCTGTGCTATATCTGTATGTAATGCAGTCACCCTTCACGGATCGAAGGGATCAGAAATCAGGAGGTCACATGAATGAATTCAAGAGGTGTATGACCGTGTTTACCCACTCTCCTTTTAAAGTGCGCTTAATGCTGTTGAACATGCTGTGCGATATGTTTAACAACAAACCGCAGCAGGATGACAAATCTTCCCACTAAGCGGCGTCGCGGTACGCCGCTTCATTTTTCCGTCACAAACCCCTTGTAAACTGGCTTCTGGCCGCCCTAATCCCGATCTTTTTTACGGATTTGTAGTCTCCCTCGCAAAACATCTGTTTAGCAACTGTTGACCTTATTTCACGCTCGCACTATCTTCTTGCAGCCCTGCACTATTTGCGGCTCGCTGAAGCGGACCCTCATTCCCTCTCCACGCACTGTCAGGCAGGCTTTGACCCTTGGCGCCAGGGTGAGCACATGGCGTTTTCATGATAGTGATCTATGAACTTAACCCTGAAAGAAACACTTGTTACCCGCAGCCGGGCCTTAAGCCCGTGGACGGGATTCTACTTTCTGCAATCGCTGCTGATTAACTTTGCGCTTGGCTACCCGTTTAGCCTGCTCTACGCCGTAGCGTTTACCTGCGTGCTCCACGTGCTGTGGCGGAGTGCGCCGCGCGTGCAGAAAGCGTTGGTCGGGGTCTGTTCGCTGGTTGCTGCGATGTATTTCCCGTTTGGCCAGGCCTACGGCGCGCCAAACTTCAATACCCTGCTGGCGCTGCACTCGACCAATATGGAAGAGTCGACGGAGATCCTGACGATCTTCCCGTGGTACAGCTACGTGGTAGGGCTCTTTATCTTCGCTTTGGGTGTTACCGCCATCCGCCGTCAGTCAGGCGAGAAAAAATCCTGGGGTAAGATCGAAATACTCTGTCTGGTGTTCAGCATTGCCGTGGCGTTTGTCGCCCCCATCCAGAATATTCCCTGGGACGGTAAGCTAAGGCTCATCAATATCGGCTATCCGGTTTTCCGCTTCGTGAAAGACGTCGCGGTTAATAATAGAGAGGTTCTCGACGAGCAGGCGCGCATGGCTGAGCTCTCCACCATGAAAGACTCCTGGAACGTGCTGGCCGTGAAGCCTAAGTACCATACCTACGTGGTGGTGATTGGCGAAAGTGCGCGCCGCGATGCGCTCGGTGCTTTTGGCGGTCACTGGGACAACACGCCGTTTGCCAGTTCGGTCAACGGCGCCCTGTTTACCGATTACGTCGCGGCCAGCGGCTCGACGCAGAAATCACTCGGCCTGACCCTGAACCGTGTGGTCGACGGCAAACCGCAGTATCAGGATAACTTTGTCACACTGGCAAACCGCGCGGGGTTCCAGACATGGTGGTTCTCCAACCAGGGGCAAATTGGCGAATACGATACCGCCATCGCCAGTATTGCGAAGCGTGCCGATGAGGTTCAGTTCCTGAAAAGCGGTGATTTTGAAGCCGACAAAAACACGAAAGATGAAGCATTGCTGAAAATGACTGCGCAGGTCTTTGCCACGCAGCGCACCCAGCCGCAGCTGATTGTTCTGCACCTGATGGGGTCACATCCTCAGGCGTGCGATCGTACAAACGGAAAGTACACAGAGTTTGTGCAGTCCAAAGAGACATCATGTTATCTCTACACCATGACGCAAACCGACGACCTGCTGAGCAAGCTCTATGCCCAGCTGCGCAACACGGGCGACAGTTTCTCGATGGTCTATTTCTCCGATCACGGGCTGGCGTTTAAAGAACGCGGTAAAGAGGTGCAGTACCTGGCGCACGACGATGCATTTCAGCAGAACTTCCAGGTGCCCTTTATGGTGCTGTCGAGTGACGACAAAAAGCATCGCATCATCAAAGCGCGTCGTTCGGCGAATGATTTCCTGGCTTTCTTTTCACAATGGACGGGGATTGCAGCAGAGCAGATAAAAATTTCTTACCCGTTTGTCTCAAACAAGAAGGGCCCCCCAGTTTACGTTACCAACTTCAAGTTACAGAAAGTTGACTATAACCATCTGGGTACGGACATTTTTGATATTAAGAGTAAGTGATTTCTGCCGTCTCGTGCGGTCTGATGCCCTCACCCTGGCCCTCTCCCACGGGGAGAGGGTACAAACACTAAAAACGGCAACCTCTGGTTGCCGTTTTGCTTTTACCTTCCAAAAAAAAATCCGCCACGATGGGCGGATTTTTTACTGGCTCACCGAAGTGATTAGAAGCGGTAACCTACGCCCGCGATCCAGGTGCCAACGTCAACGTTGCGGATACGGCTCTGCTCATAGGAGAAGTCCAGAGCAACGTTTTCGATTGGGTTGAACTGCAGACCCGCGCCATAGGAGAAGCCGTAGTCGCTGTTGCTTGCAGTGCGGTTCAGACCTTCGTTTTCGGTCTGCTGGAATTTACCGTAACCAACACCTACAACACCGTAGATGCTAGCCCAGTCGTTCAGGCGGTAAGCAGGACCAGCGGTGATACCGTAGTACTGACCTTTGTTATATGCGCCGTTTTCAGTGCGATCTTTCTCGGTGTAAGTGAAAGAACCGATCACGCCCAGCGGGTTGTTGTCTTGCTCGTAACGATACTTCAGGTTGAAACCGTTAGTTTTGTTCATCACGCCCTGCATATCGCTCTGAGCGTAACCACCGGTAACGGTAGAAGTAGCAGCTACAGCAGTACCTGCGGAAACAGCCAGAACTGCGGCCAGTGCTGAAAGACATGCAATTTTTTTCATAACCACCTCAAATGTGTTCAAGTAAGTCCGTAAGTTTTAAATATATCAAAAAATTTTGCGAAACTCTTTGTGATTCGTAATGTCTAACGAGGTCTTTCCTGTAACAGAACGTTTCCAGAATCAGCTATCTCATTCAAATTACGTTAAATTTTCGCCGCAAAATAGTTATACTGCGCGCCATCGCCGCTACATTCATCCAGATTATTCCTAATCTGACAGGCGATAAAACCAGCAACGCTTATCTATTTTACGGATTTTCCCTGGTTTTTTTTCAACAGTAGCTCAACCGTGAGCGCATATTTCCATTACACTGCGGCTTTTACCCTATTTGACATAAATTGACAGGAGAAAGGATGCCAGGGTTATCCCGCACGTCATCGGTCTGGATGCCGGTCGCTGTAATACTGATCGCCATGTTGTCGATTCAGAGTGGCGCGTCGCTCGCAAAATCACTCTTTCCGCTGGTGGGCGCGCCGGGCGTTACGGCCCTGCGTATTGCATTAGGGACGCTGATCCTCGTGGTCATCTTTAAACCCTGGCGTCTGCGTTTCAAAAAAGAGCAGCGGCTGCCGCTTCTTTTTTACGGGCTGGCGCTGGGTGCGATGAACTACATGTTCTACCTCTCTATTCAGACCATCCCGCTGGGGATTGCCGTTGCGCTTGAATTTACGGGGCCGCTGGCGGTTGCTCTCTTCTCTTCACGTCGTCCGGTGGATTTCATCTGGGTCGTGTTAGCCGTTCTGGGGCTCTGGTTCCTGCTGCCGCTGGGTCAGAGCGTCGCGCAGATTGATCTGACGGGTGCCGCGCTGGCACTGGGTGCGGGTGCCTGCTGGGCTGTCTATATCCTCACCGGCCAACGCGCCGGGGAGGAGCACGGTCCGGCCACGGTTGCGCTGGGCTCGCTGATTGCCGCCATCATCTTTGTCCCCCTCGGTATGGCGCAGGCCACCGAATCCATATGGCAATGGTCCATTCTGCCCGTGGGGCTGGCGGTCGCTATTCTTTCTACGGCACTCCCCTATTCTCTGGAGATGATTGCCCTGACGCGTTTGCCGACGCGCATTTTCGGTACGTTAATGAGCATGGAGCCTGCGCTGGCGGCTATCTCGGGAATGGTCTTCCTCGGCGAAACGCTGACGTTCACCCAGACGCTGGCACTGTGCTCCATTATCGCGGCCTCTATGGGATCAACGCTGACAATGCGCCCTGAACCCAAAGTGAAGAAAATCGACATCAATTAATGTGCTATATTCTGCATGGCTTTCACGCCATGCAGAATATAGACGCCTTTCACGCTCATCATATTTCGTTACACGAATTGTCATCTTCACGAAATAATCCACCGGGCGACGCAAAGTACGTTCAGAATTAAGATTGATCTGTATCAATTTCATAAAAATCTTTTATTTTCATAAAGATACAAACTCAACATCCTTCTTGCTATTAAACCGATAGGCAGAGCCAAACCGCAGACAAAAAATCCGGTGCTATACTTAGTTCCGTAATTACCTGGGACACAAACATCAAGAGGATATGAGATTATGAGTACCGCTAAACTGGTGAAAACGAAAGCGTCTAATCTGCTTTATACCCGTAACGATGTATCGGATAGCGACAAAAAAGCGACTATCGAGTTGCTGAATCGCCAGGTGATCCAGTTCATCGATCTTTCGCTGATCACCAAACAAGCCCACTGGAATATGCGCGGTGCAAACTTTATTGCCGTTCATGAAATGCTGGATGGCTTCCGCACAGCACTGGTTACCCACCTCGATACGATGGCTGAACGTGCCGTTCAGTTAGGCGGTGTGGCGCTGGGGACCACGCAGGTGATTAACAGCAAAACGCCACTGAAAAGCTATCCGCTGGATATCCATACCGTTCAGGATCACCTGAAAGAGCTGGCGGACCGTTATGCCATCGTCGCGAACGACGTGCGTAAAGCCATCGGCGAAGCGAAAGACGAAGACACGGCTGATATTTTCACCGCCGCCTCTCGCGACCTGGATCAATTCCTGTGGTTTATCGAATCTAACATCGAATAAGCCATACGAATTACCAATGACACCCTCGCCTTTGGCGGGGGTTTTGCACATTTATGGTGCACACTTTTGCACTGCACACCTGCAAAAGTGAACGAAATGTAATAATCACCTCACACAACCGTTAACGGAAGATTGTTTTTCCGTCAGAATCTGCGCTAAATATCACCTCGTCAGATACGCCAAATGAGTCGCACCAAAATGGTGCCTCACGCTGGTGCAACACGACATCATTGCTCCATATTTTGTGCAATGCGTGACATCATCCCCTTTGCAAAACAACAGCTTGTAAAGTTGGCACGATTTTTTCATGGTGCCTGTCGTTCTCGCAGGGGATCGCCCCGTGGTTATAAAAGGAAATGCTATGAAGTCTGTATTAAAAGTTTCACTGGCTGCACTTACCCTGGCTTTTGCGGTGTCTTCCCATGCCGCAGATAAAAAACTGGTTGTCGCAACCGACACCGCGTTTGTCCCGTTCGAATTCAAACAGGGTGACAAATACGTTGGTTTTGACGTGGATCTGTGGGCTGCGGTCGCAAAAGAACTCAAACTGGACTACACCCTGAAACCGATGGACTTCAGCGGCATCATCCCAGCGCTGCAGACCAAAAACGTTGACCTGGCACTGGCGGGTATCACGATTACCGAAGAGCGTAAAAAAGCGATCGACTTCTCCGACGGCTACTACAAAAGCGGCCTGCTGGTGATGGTGAAAGCCGACAATAACGACGTAAAAAGCGTAAAAGATCTCGACGGTAAAGTGGTGGCAGTGAAGAGCGGCACCGGTTCCGTTGATTACGCGAAAGCGAATATCAAAACCAAAGATCTGCGTCAGTTCCCGAACATCGACAATGCCTACATGGAACTGGGTACCAACCGTGCTGACGCCGTTCTGCACGACACGCCGAACATCCTGTACTTCATCAAAACCGCGGGCAACGGCAAGTTCAAAGCGGTCGGTGATTCTCTGGAAGCACAGCAGTACGGTATCGCGTTCCCGAAAGGCAGCGACGACCTGCGCACGAAAGTTAACGGCGCGCTGAAAACCCTGAAAGAGAACGGCACCTATAACGAAATCTACAAAAAATGGTTCGGTACCGAGCCTAAATAATTTACCTGAATTCAGGTTTGTAACGCCCGGTGGCGCTCACGCTTACCGGGCCTACGTTTTACGTTTTTTACCACGGTATACAGGAATACATCATGCAGTTTGACTGGAGCGCCATCTGGCCTGCCATTCCTCTCTTGCTTGAAGGCGCTAAAATGACCCTGTGGATTTCGGTCCTGGGTCTGGTTGGCGGGTTGATTATCGGTCTTGTCGCCGGTTTCGCCCGCACCTACGGCGGCTGGATTGCAAACCACATCGCACTGGTTTTCATCGAAGTGATCCGCGGCACCCCGATTGTCGTGCAGGTCATGTTTATCTACTTCGCCCTGCCAATGGCTTTCAACGATCTGCGCATTGACCCGTTCAGCGCCGCCGTCGTGACCATTATGATCAACTCAGGCGCTTACATCGCGGAAATCACCCGCGGTGCGGTGCTGTCGATTCATAAAGGTTTCAGTGAAGCGGGTCTGGCACTGGGGCTTTCCCGTCGCGAAACGATCCGCCACGTGATTCTGCCGCTGGCGCTGCGCCGTATGCTGCCGCCACTGGGTAACCAGTGGATTATCAGCATTAAAGACACGTCGCTGTTCATTGTTATCGGCGTGGCTGAACTGACCCGTCAGGGGCAGGAGATCATTGCGGGCAACTTCCGCGCGCTGGAAATCTGGAGTGCGGTAGCCGTTGTCTATCTGATTATCACTCTGGTTCTGAGCTTCGTTCTGCGTCGTCTTGAAAGAAGGATGAAAATCCTGTGATTGAATTTAAAAACGTTTCCAAGCACTTTGGCCCAACCCAGGTGCTGCACAATATCGATTTGAGCATCAAACAGGGTGAAGTGGTGGTGATTATCGGGCCGTCCGGCTCCGGTAAATCCACCCTGCTGCGCTGCATCAACAAGCTGGAAGAGATCACCAGCGGCGATCTGATCGTCGACGGCCTGAAGGTCAATGACCCGAAAGTGGATGAGCGTCTGATCCGTCAGGAAGCGGGTATGGTATTCCAGCAGTTCTACCTGTTCCCACACCTCACGGCACTGGAAAACGTGATGTTTGGCCCGCTGCGCGTGCGCGGGGCGAGCAAAGCGGCGGCGGAAGCGCAGGCAAAAGATCTGCTGGCTAAAGTCGGCCTGGCCGAACGCGCGCACCACTACCCTTCCGAGCTGTCCGGCGGCCAGCAGCAGCGCGTGGCGATTGCCCGCGCGCTGGCGGTGAAACCGAAGATGATGCTGTTTGATGAGCCGACTTCCGCGCTCGACCCGGAGCTGCGCCACGAGGTGCTGAAAGTCATGCAGGATCTGGCCGAAGAAGGGATGACGATGGTGATCGTGACCCACGAAATCGGCTTTGCTGAGAAAGTCGCGTCCCGCCTGATCTTTATTGATAAAGGCCGTATTGCCCAGGACGGTAACCCGCAAGAGCTGATTGCTAACCCGCCAGGGCAGCGTTTGCAGGAGTTCCTCCAGCACGTCTCCTGATCCCTCGCGTCACACCGAGCCGGGCCCTGCCCGGCTTTTTTACGCCAGATTGTTCCCAAAAATCCCCCTCCGCGCCTCGACTTCTATACTTATCATTTTGTTCGACATTTTCACCGGAGGACGCCGTGCCGTGGATCCTGTTGCTGTTAATTAGCCTGTTTAGTGCGCCATCGTTCGCCGTCGCGATCCCCGGCGTCACCACCGGAACCCCCACGACGAAGGAGAGTACGCCGCCACCGGAGCCCGATGTCGAAAAGAAAAAAGCCGCCTACGGCGCTCTTGCCGACGTGCTGGAAAACGATGCCGCCCGGCAAGAGTTAATCGGTGAGCTGCGTAAAGTCGCCGCTGCGCCATCCCAGGAGGCCGTTCCGGCCATCACTCCGCCCCAGGTGGAGGAGCAAAAAACAGTGCTGGAAAACGTCACCGACGTCAGCCGCCACTATGGGGAAGCCCTCTCCTCTCGTTTTGCCCAGCTTTACCGTAACCTGATTGGCTCTCCGCATAAGGCCTTTAATCCCCAGACCTTTTCCACTGCCGTAACACAGTTTTTAATGCTGGCCGCCGGCGTGTTTATCTTTTACTGGCTGGTACGCCTGTGTGCCTGGCCGCTGTACCGCAAGATGGGCGTCTGGGGGCGCAAAAAAAACCAGCAAAAAAGCAGCTGGCTGCATCTTCCGGCGATGGTCGCCGGAGCCTTTATTATCGATTTACTGCTGCTGGCACTGACGCTGTTTGTCGGACAGATCCTGGCCGATCGCCTCAATACGGGCAACAAAACCATTGCCTTCCAGCAGGCGCTCTTCCTCAATGCCTTTGCGCTCATCGAATTTTTTAAAGCAGTGCTGCGCGTCATCTTTTGCCCGCGCGTGCCTGAACTTCGCCCTTTTAATATTAAGGATGAGAGCGCGAAATACTGGGCCGTGCGGCTAAGCGTGCTCAGCGGCCTGATTGGCTACGGCCTGCTGGTGGCCGTGCCAATCATCTCCAACCAGGTCAACGTGCAGTTTGGCGCACTGGCGAACGTGCTGATTATGCTCTGTATTACCGTCTGGTCGCTGTACCTTATCTTTCACAATAAAAAGGCGATCACCGAAAGCCTGCTGCATCTGGCCGACCGTTCACTCTCCTTCTTCAGCCTGTTTATCCGCGCCTTCGCGCTGGTGTGGCACTGGCTGGCGAGCGCCTACTTTATTGTGCTGTGCTTCTTCTCGCTGTTTGACCCGGGCAATAGCCTGAAATTTATGATGGGGGCGACGTTCAAAAGCCTGGCGATTATCGGCGTTGCGGCTTTTGTGTCGGGGCTGCTGTCGCGCTGGATCTCGAAAACCATCACCCTGTCGCCGCAGGTCCAGCGTAGTTATCCGGAACTGCAAAAGCGGGTAAACGGCTGGATGTCGGTATCGCTTAAAGTGGCGCGCATTCTCACCGTCTGCGTGGCGATTATGCTGCTGCTGAACGCCTGGGGACTGTTTGATTTCTGGAACTGGCTGCACAATGGCGCGGGTGAAAAAACGGTCGATATTCTGATCCGTATCGCGTTGATCCTGTTCTTCTCCGCCGTCGGCTGGACGCTGCTTGCGAGCCTTATCGAAAACCGTCTGGTGTCCGATATTCACGGCAGGCCCTTGCCCAGCGCGCGGGCAAGAACGCTGCTAACGTTGTTCCGCAACGCGCTGGCGGTGATCATCAGCACCATCACCATCATGATTGTGCTCTCGGAGATCGGCGTGAATATCGCCCCGCTGCTGGCGGGTGCCGGGGCGCTGGGGCTGGCGATCTCCTTCGGCTCACAAACGCTGGTGAAGGATATTATTACCGGCATCTTTATCCAGTTTGAGAACGGGATGAACACGGGCGACCTGGTAACCATCGGGCCGCTGACCGGCACCGTTGAGCGAATGTCCATCCGCTCCGTCGGCGTGCGTCAGGACACCGGGGCGTATCACATTATTCCGTGGTCATCGATTACCACCTTCGCCAACTTCGTGCGCGGGATTGGTTCCGTTGTGGCGAACTACGATGTGGATCGCCACGAGGATGCGGACAAAGCGAAGCAGGCGCTGCGGGATGCGGTAGAAGAGTTGATGCAGATGGACGATATTCGCGGGCTGGTGATCGGTGAGCCGTCGTTTGCCGGGATTGTCGGGCTGACGAATACCGCATTCACCCTGCGCGTGTCGTTCACCACCCAGCCGCTGAAGCAGTGGACGGTGCGCTTTGCGCTCGACAGCATGGTGAAAAAGCACTTTGATCTGGCGGACGTGCGGATGCCGGTACAGACGTATCAGGTATTGCCGCCGCCCGCCTCGCCGCTTCCTCCACAGGAGCCGACGCTGTAACCGAGCCGGGTGGCGGCTTCGCCTTACCCGGCCTTCGGCGGGAAGCTATTTGCGACGTTTGTTATTGTCCATAAACGTCCAGGCAATAAAGCGGCTCTGTTTCTGGCCTTGCGACATCTCTTTTTTCACCACTTTCACCGCACCGGCTTCGGTCAAGGCGCGGTAGAGTGGCGGCAGGTTATCGCCGCGCGACACCAGCGACGTAAACCACTTCACCTGACGGCCAAACTGTTTACTTTCTGCAATCATGCGCAGGATAAACGCGACTTCGCCCCCTTCACACCAGAGCTCCTGCTGCTGGCCGCCAAAGTTCAGTGCGGCATCTTCCGCCTGGCCCAGGTTACGGCGCTTACGCTCGCTGCCCGCTCGTGCTGCCGCTGCAGAATCATGGAACGGCGGGTTACACATCGTGGCATCGTACTGTTCGTTTTTATGAATGATGCCGTTGAAGATGGATTTGTCATCTTTCTGACGACGTAAACGGATCGCCCGGGTTAAACCTGGGTTCGCGTTAATAATCGCCTGCGCGCTGGCAAATGCCTCAGTGCCAATTTCACTGCCGGTAAAACGCCACTGATATTCATGCGCGCCAATGAGCGGGTAAATCAGGTTTGCCCCGGTGCCAATATCCAGGATTGTCGCCTGCTGTGGAACGACGCCATCATTCCCTTCCGCAAGAAGATCGGCAAGGTGATGGACGTAATCTGCGCGGCCAGGCACGGGTGGGCAGAGAAAGCCTTCGGGAATATCCCAGTACGTCACGCCATAAAAATGGGCCAGCAGCGCTTTGTTCAGCGCCTTGACCGCCTGAGGGTCGGCAAAGTTGACCGAGGGTTCACCTGCTGGCGTCTGTACAATAAAGTCCTGTAACTGAGGGCAGCTCAGGCACAGCGCTTTCATGTCATAGCGGCTGTTATGGCGGTTACGCGGGTGCAATCCCGGCTTTTGGGCAGTCATGGCATTCTCCTTTCAACAGCGGCGTAAGATACCCTTTGCGGACCCAACGGTAAATAACTGTCTGTCCAACGCAAAAACACACCGAAAATCAGACACCTTTATGTCTATGATCTGTCAGCATATTGTCAATTTACATCGTTCAAAAAATAAGCAGATCATCATCAAATTTTTGCGCTAAATCACACTCGTCGGGCTTCTAAACTTAAAGGGAATCACCTGTTGTTTCCCCCTGAGGATGTGATTATGAAAAGATATATGACCCTTGTTATCGCGGGTGCACTGGCAGCCGCATCTTTCTCTGCCTGGTCCGTTCAGTCACTGAATGAAAACACGGACACCAGCCAGCTGCGTGCTGCCGGTACCGTCTCCGTCAGTCGCGCGAGTAACCTTGACGATCTCCAGGATAAGCTGGCTGAGAAAGCGCGTCAGGAAGGTGCCAAAGGTTTCGTGGTGAATTCCGCTGGCGGCGATAACCACATGTATGGCACAGCAACCATCTATAAATAACCGTTTGACCTTCCTCCCGACTGCATCTGCCCCAACAGATGCAGTTTCTTTATTCCCGCCTTGACCGTACGATTTTTAACCCCACATTAGCGTTATGTGTTTTATAAAACCAAACAGGAGAAGGCTATGGCTTCCGGTTGGGCAAATGACGACGCCGTAAACGAACAGATCAACAGTACGATTGAAGATGCTGTAGCCCGTGCTCGCGGTGAATTACCGCGCGGTGAAAGCCTGCAGGAATGTGAGGAGTGTGGCGACCCTATTCCCGAGGCGCGGCAAAAAGCCATCCCCGGGGTAAGGTTATGCATTACCTGCCAGCAGGAGAAAGATTCAAAAAACAATTCACATTCGGGATATAATCGTAGAGGATCGAAAGATAGCCAGTTACGTTGACTTTCCTTTACCTAAGTCAACGGAGCAACCGAATACGTTTACGCTCACGAATTTTCGTACGTCGCGTAGCAAAATGTGCCCTTCATCTTCTCTCTGTAAAGCGCATCGATAAGAACTGTAAAGCGTCGCTCTGAATTTATTAATATTCAATAACTTATTTGTCATTCAATTTTTTTGATTGACCACGTCAATTCTCTTCGATTTTATCTCTTAAGAAAAACCGTGATACTTATCACATCGACGGAACATCGTCCCTTTATCAGAATAACCTGCGAGAGATTAATTATGAAAACCATCAAATATGCTGTAGCTGCTGTTGCCCTGTCTGCTCTGTCTTTCGGCGCTTTCGCTGTAGAGCCAGTGTCTTCTACTCAGGCACAGAACATGAACAAAGTGGGTGTGGTAAGTGCTGAAGGCGCGACCACACTGGACGGTCTTGAAGCCAAACTGGCTGAGAAAGCCGCTGCTGCAGGCGCAAGCGGATATACCATCACCTCCGCTAACGGCAATAACAAACTGAGCGGTACTGCGGTTATCTACAAATAATCGAACGAATTATGCTCCACCCTCACCGTACCCTCTGGTGAGATGCTCCACCCTCATTGACCCTGTTGTTACCCTTTGTTTGCCCGTCCGCCACTGGACGGGCTTTTTTTTGCCTAAAACGACTGCGCGACGCGCTGCAGCCCAGCATCCACTGAGTCCACCTCACCGGTCGCCAGCAAACAGCAGGCCATTTGTAACCTGATGGCGTGCGGAACGGGGACATTGCCCGCCAGACACTCAACGATCCAGTGCGCGGTGGTGTGCGGATCTTTTGCCTGTGGCAGGGCCACATCCCTGTTCTCTTCCCCTCGTTCAAGCACTGCACGCGAGCCAGCGGAATCAATCAACATGATTTGCGGGCAGCGCAGTGGGTTGGCATACACCTCCCCTTCCGTTCCGTGCATCAATAACGCCCGTCCGCCAATGTCCTCAAAGAACTTGCCAACACGCGTCACGTACTCCGGGTGCGATACGCTGGAAAGACGCAGGGCGGCGTCTTCGTTAAACGGCGTGGCCAGTTTCGCGAGCGTGTGGGCACTGTTGCGCACCCCCATACGCCAGCGCATTTCAAGCTGTTTTTCCAGCGGCGGGCAGAGCGCGCGTACCGGAATATAGACTGGCTGGTGCCCGTCCAGCTTCGCCTGCGCCTGACCCGCATGCAGGGTCGGTTCGATACCCAGCAGCGCAAAGATCGTTTCCGTCAGCACGCGCGTCGGATCGTCGCTGACGCCGTGTACGACAACCGGGAACCCAAGCTTGTTAAGCAAAATGGCCAGCAGCGGCGTCAGGTTCGCCTGCTTACGTGCCCCGTTATAGCTGGGAATAACAATCGGCATCGGCTTCGTCACGGGCGGCGTTAAGCGCATCGTTTTCGCCTGCATCGCGTCATAAAAACCGCGCATCTCGGCTTCACCTTCACCTTTAATACGCAGCGCGATCAGGATGCCGCCCAATTCAAGTTCTGGCACGTCGCCGTTCAGCATATGGGTGTACAGCGCATGGGCCGTTTCATGGTCCAGGTCACGAGCGTGATTTTTTCCTCGCCCTACCTCTTTGATAATTTTGCGATAATCCACGACTTCTCTCCTGACAGCATCATCTTATTAACAATATAGCCCTGAAGAACGCCTTGCCGTTAGTCTTTTATCTACGGAATCAACCTGCTGTTTTCCTGATGAAAAAATAAACTCAAGCATTTTTTCAATTATTTGTGATTTCTATAGAAGAATCTTATCCATATATTTTTTGATTAAATAACCATCGGAAAGTCATTAAAGGTCAACGGTGAAAACGTCCAGGCAACGTTCGCGCCAGAAACATACCAGGATTTATTATGAACAAGGTTGCTTTAGGTTTATTGATCGCCGCAGCGGTGGGATGTTCCGCATCCGCATTTGCGGCAACAAATGGTGAAGGGCAGATTAACTTCACTGGTGAAATTATCGATTCGGCATGTCAGGTCGTTAATGGGTTAAGCAACCCGTTAAACGTGCAGTTAGGTAAAGTATCTAAAACGGTATTTACCGGTACTGGCTCCACCAGCACATTAACCAAGTTTGATATTCAGTTAACGAATTGCCCGGAAACGGTCACCTCCGCAGCGATTAACTTCGGCGGTACCCCGGATTCAAATAACAATGCTGCGCTGGCGCTAACTCCTGATGTCGATGCGGCAACGGGCGTCGCTATTCAGCTGGTTGACTCCTCAGAACAACCGGTCAGCTTGTATACCCCGTCTCAGCAGTATCCATTAACCTCCGGCACGGCGGTTAACGATCTGGAGTTTGGTGCACGTTATATTCAAACGGGATCCGCAATCACCGCAGGCCCGGCTAACTCCGTATCTACCTTCACCGTTATTTATAACTGATCTTATCAATCCTGAGATATTAATGCTTTTGCGAGCATTAATATCTCATCTATTTATTGAGAAATCTTTATGCGCCATGGTTATTTACTGAGCACACTTTTACTGGTAGCCGCCACTGCACATGCAGGTGTAATTATTAATGGCACACGACTGGTTTACCAGGGAGATAAAAAGGAATCCTCTCTTGGTCTTTCAAATCCAGATGCGACGGATTATCTGGTGCAGTCCTGGGTTGATTCCGGCGGTAAAAACCTGGCCAAAGCCCCGTTCCTGATTACCCCACCGCTGTTCCGCCTTGATGCGAAAGAAGATAACGTGCTGCGCGTGGTGCGCACCGGCGGTAATTTACCGGAAGACCGTGAATCCTTGTACTGGCTGAATATCAAAGCCATCCCGTCCTCAAAGCACGTTGAAGGAATGAACACGCTACAAATCGCGATTAATACGCGCATTAAATTGCTGTATCGCCCGTCATCGGTTAAAGGCAAACCTGAAGAGGTCGCGGATAAGCTTGAATGGCATCGTGAAGGCAACGATCTGGTCGTCAATAACCCAACGCCTTTTTATATGAATTTCCAGAAGGTGACGCTGAACGGCCATAAAGTGGATAAAGCCACCTGGGCCGTTCCTAAAACTGAAACACACTTTGCATTACCCGGCAATGTGGGTGGTTCAACCGTCGCGTATTCCATTATTACGGATTACGGCAGCATCAGCCAGACCGTGACAAAAGCCGTTAATTAATCATCGGTTCAGGTAAAAGAAATCATCATGTACAGCCATAAAAAGCCGTTCACCTGCCGATTTTCTTCGTTGCTGGTCATTTTATGTGGCCTGGCAATGGCGATTTTTGCGCAGCAGGTTATGGCTGATGATTATTTCAACCCGGCGCTGCTGGATATTGATAATCCGCAGCAGGGTAAGACTGACCTCTCTGTATATGAAAAAGGGCCAGGGCAAGCACCGGGTAAATATCAGGTCGCTATTTTTATTAATAACAATAAAATTGATACCCGCGATGTCACCTTTACATTAGAAAAAGACGCCCACGGGGATAATTCACTCCAGCCCTGTTTCTCGCTTGAAGAATTAAAAAGCCTCGGTATTAAAACCCAAAAATACCCGCAGCTGATGGCAAAAGGCCAGTGCGCCGATTTACACGCCATCCCTGCGGCATCCGCTACGTTTCACGTTCGCAATCAGCAGCTGTTGCTCAGTATTCCACAGCTGGCCCTGAGCAAGGTTCCACGCGGCTATATCGACCCAAAAACGTTCGACGAAGGGATCACCGCAGGGCTGCTCAATTACAGCGCCACCGCCAGCCAGAGCCACGCACGCCAGCAGGGTGAACAGGATAACAGCAGTCAGTACGTCAACCTGCGCCCTGGCTTTAACATCGGTGCCTGGCGCGTGCGTAACTATTCCACGTGGAACCGCAGCACGACGGGCAAGGAAGAGCAGCAGAAATTCTCCTCCGTTTATACCTACGCCCAGCGCGATATCGTGGCGATGAAGAGCGATCTCACCGTCGGGCAAAGCTCCTCGCCTTCCGATGTGTTTGACAGCGTACCCTACACTGGCGTGGAGCTGAAATCCGACAGCGACATGCTGCCGGACAGCGAAAAAGGCTTTGCGCCAATTATACGCGGCACTGCCCACAGCAACGCGCTGGTGATGGTCCGCCAGAACGGCTATGTCATTTACCAGAACACGGTCGCGCCCGGCGCGTTTGAAATTAACGATCTCTACCCTACCGGCAGCAGCGGCGACCTGCAGGTCACCGTGAAAGAGACCGACGGCAGCGAAAGTCATTTCGTGGTGCCATATGCCTCCGTACCGGTACTGCAGCGTGAAAAAAACCTGCGCTACAGCGTCACCGCCGGGCGGTACCGTTCTTACGACAAAGACGTCGAGAAGACCCCGTTTGCCCAGGGCAGCGCGATCTATGGCTTGCCCTATGGCGTCACCGTTTACGGTGGCGTTCAGCAGAGCAGCCATTATCAGTCTCAGGCGCTCGGTGCCGGGAAAAACATGGGCGATTTAGGCGCGTTCTCCATCGACGTGACCCGCGCGAAAGCCCTGCTGAAGAAGCAGCAGTCCAGCAAAGGCCAGTCCTGGCGCGTGCGCTATAGCAAAGATTTTGCCGGTTCGGGCACCAACTTCTCGCTCGCGGGCTATCGCTACAACAGCAAAGGGTTCTACACGCTCGAAGACACCATGGAGTCTTATACCCGCTCTGACGACTGGTCTGCTCCCCAGCAGCGCCGCGCGCGTACCGAAGCCACCATCGACCAGACGCTGCCCGAAGGCTGGGGATCCGTCACCCTGAGCCTGGTGAAAGAAACCTACTGGAGTCAGAGCCAGGACATGACCTCTCTGGGCGTCAGCTACAACAACAGCTGGCACGGCGTGAGCTACAGCCTGAGCTACAGCATGAACAAAAACACCCACGACAGCGATGAAAACGGTGAAGAGGTGACGAACGACAACCAGTTCTCGCTGAACGTTTCCGTTCCGCTGGACCACTGGATGCATAACACCTGGGCCACCTACAACCTCAACAACACCAAAGACGGTACGACCCAGAATATCGGCCTGAACGGCACGGCGCTGAAGGAGGACAACCTGAACTGGAATATTCAGCAGGGGCTGAGCAGCACCGGCAGCGGGAACTCGACCAGCATGAACGCCGATTACAAAGCGACCTACGGCGAGGTGAGCGCAGGCGTCAGTCAGGATAAGTATCAGCAGACCGTTAACGTCGGTTTGCAGGGCGGCGTCATTGCCCATGCCAACGGCATCACCCTGAGCCAGCCGCTGGGTGAAACCATCGCGCTGGTGAAAGCGCCGGGGACGCACGGGACGCATATCGCTAACCAGACGGGCGTGGAGACCGATTTCCGCGGCTATACCGTCGTGCCGTTTGTGACTGCGTATCGCCACAACATCATTGCGCTGGATACCGAAACGCTGCCGGACAACGCCGACGTGACGCACGCGGCGCAGGTGGTGACCCCAACGCGCGGTGCCGTGGTGCGCGCCAGCTTTAACACCCGCGTGGGCAGTCGCGTGTTGATGACGCTCACCCACAACGGTAAACCGCTGCCCTTCGGCGCAACGGTGACCACGGACGATAAGGACAGCGAATTTATTGTCGGAAACGACGGCCAAACCTATCTCTCTGGCCTGCCGCAGCAAGGGCATCTCGCCGTCTCATGGGGGCAGGATGCGAGCGAGCACTGCGTCGCTGACTATGCGCTAACGGATGAGAAAGATAAATCCAGCATCTTCAACGCTGCGGCGCAGTGCCATTGATACCTCGATTGGGCAAACAGTATGCAAATGATTAAACAGTGTTTTTTCTTATTGGTTCTTGGAACGGCAGCGTTTTTTATGCCGCATGCCAAAGCGACCTGCACGTCACCGGATCTGCCAAAAATGATCAACGTGGCGTCCATCTCCGTCCCGACGACGCTGGCCGTTGGCGAGACGATTCCGGGCACGGAGCAGATCGCCCATGTAGCCGGTAATTGTGACAATGCGCAAGACAGTGGGCTGGAAATTATCTCGTGCTACTACGGTACGGGTGCGGAGATCCCCGGTCTGAAAGGCGTCTACGACTCTGGCGTGCCCGGCGTTGGTGTCGCGCTGATGAACGACCAGGGCCAGCGCATCAGCGGTGCCGGCGGTACGACCTGCAACTCAACGGCAACGCCGGTGGGCTATGTCTCCACCGATGGCAAACAGTCCTTTAACTTTGACGTGACGCTTGAGCTGGTGAAAACAAGCGATACCGTCTCGTCCGGCACGCTGGTGCAAGCGCAGACCCGATTCGGTATCGGCGTTTACCGCCATGAAGGGATCGGCGAACCTAACGAGATCTCCTACGCGGGCAACGTTATTCTCAAAGCGGTCACCTGCTCCGTTCTGCCACGAAATCTGACGGTTGATCTGGGTGATTTCCCGGTCAGTACGTTTGTGAGCGTAGGGGCACTCTCTACTCCGGCACAGAATTTTGACGTCACGGTGAACTGTGACAGCACCGTGCAGCCCGAGGTAAAAGTGACAAGCGCAAACGGGTATGAAACCGCGTTCGAAGGCGTGCTGAAACTTACCCAGCAGACCGGCATGGCAACGGGCGTCGGGGTACAGATGGTGTTTGACGGCAATATTGCCACGTTCGATACCTACGTAAACACCCAACGCGAAGCGGTAGCCAACGAAACGCTGGCAATCCCGTTCGAAGTTCGCTACGAGCAGGTTAGCGATGTGGTGACCCCGGGTCCTGCCAACACCGTTGCCACCATCACCCTCGCCTATAAGTGATCGCGATGAAAAAAATCATTACTCTCATGGCGCTTGGGCTTATTGCCCAGGCACACGCCGACGATATTCAGATCCAGATGACGGGGAATATTTACGCCAACACCTGCGTCATTGATAGCGCCAGCCGCAACCTGACGGTGGATTTAGGCCAGGCGGTATCGGGCAGCTTTAAAGACGTGGGGGATACCGGTGAGTGGAAAGACTTTTCCCTGTCGGTGTCGCACTGCCCGGCCACGCTGGCGCTTGCCACCGCCTTTTTCTACGGCCAGGCAGACAGCGCGCACCCCACAAAATTCGCCAATACCGGCAGCGCGAAAGGGCTGGCGCTGGAGCTGGCTGACCGTCAGGACAAAATACTCATCGCCCCGCAGGCAGCCTTTAACGTCGCCATCAACCCGAGTGACCACACGGCGACGTTTCCGCTTTCCGCGCGCTATTACGCCACCTCCATGCCCGTCAGCGCCGGGACGTTTAGCAGCGTGATTCAGGTGACCTTCACTTACCAGTAGGACCGCGCCCCTTAGCACGGATGCTTTTCCGACGCCCGGCGGCCAGTTTTGCCGGGCGTTTTTTTACCTCCGGCACCTCAGGCTGTTCGATCGGGAAGATCGGCAGCGCATTGAGCAGCCGCTGGCCGTAGTTTTTGGTGAGCAGCCGTTTGTCATAAATCACCACCTCGCCCCAGCAGCCGTGGCTACGAATCAGACGCCCGACCTGCTGAATCAGGTTAAACGACGCCGCGGGCAGGCTTTGTACCTCAAACGGATAGCGGTTCAGGCTTTTCAGCCACTCCCCTTCGGTGATCACCACCGGGCTGTCGATGGGCGGGAAGGCGATTTTATGGATGTGCACCTGCGTCAGGTAATCGCCCTTCAGATCCAGACCTTCAGCAAACGACTGCAGCCCCACCAGCACGCTGCGCTCGCCGTTATCAATGCGCTTGCGGTGGGTTTCCACCAGCCGGTAGCGCGGCTGATCGCCCTGCACCAGCAGGAGTAAACGCAGATCGGTGACGTGCTCCAGGAAGCGCTGCATCGCCCGCCCGCTGGCAAACAGCACCAGCATGCCGGGGTATTTTTTACTCTCGACCTGTTCGCGGAAGTAGGCCGCCATCTCCGCAATGTGCTGCTCCTCGTTGTCGATGAGCGGCTCAAACGTCATGCGCGGAATAACCAGCTTGCCCTGCTCGCAGTGGTTAAACGGCGAGTCCAGCGCCACGAAGCGGTCGCCCGCTTTCTCTTTTAGCCCGCTCATCTCCTGCAAACGAGAAAAACTGTTCAGGGAGCGCAGCGTGGCAGAGGTGACAACCACGTGCGGCACGCTGCGCCAGATCAGCTTTTCCAGCTGATCGGCCACGCGGATGCCCACGCAGTGGAAAAAGAGGTGCACCTGCCCGTCCCGCTCTTCGCGGGTGGCCCATTTGGTGACCGGCGCACCGGACGCCTGCGCCAGCGAGGCCAGCCGCCAGAGCTTGCTCTGCGCTTCAAACATCCCCAGCGCGCGGTTCATCTGCAGCAGAATGCGGTGCAGACGCACCACGTCATGCGAGCCGGTTTTTTCGCTGAGATCGTTCAGGAACATCTCCGCCAGCCCGCGCAGCTTTTCCAGATGCTTCGCCAGCTGCTGGCAGATCTCCATTACCTCTTCCGGTAGCTCTCCCATCGCAAAGCGGTGTTCGGCTTCCTGCGTTTGCGGAAGATAAAGATTCAGGATGTTGTTCAGCGAGGCGATCAGGCCGTAGACCTCTTCACAGTGGTCGCTCAGCCGCTCCGGCACCGCCAGCGGCGGCGTGGTTTTCGGGCGGAACTGCTCCATGCAGGTCGCCACCAGCTTGCAGAACAGATCGAGCTGCAGGCGGAACCACGGGGCGGTAATTTCGGCGCTCATCTCCAGCGCGTCCCGCGCTACGTCCGGCAGATGGTGGCCTTCATCCAGCACCAGCAGCAGGTTTTTAGGCTCCGGCAGCACCGCTTCGCTCTCGAGCGCGGCCATCACCAGCGCGTGGTTAGCCACCACCACTTCCGCCTCCTGAATCTCGCGGCGGGCAACGAAGAACGGGCACTCGCGGTAGTAGTGGCAGTTGCGGTTCAGGCAGCTCGCTTTATCGGTGCTGAGCCTGCGCCATAAATCGTCGCTGATGGCCTTATCGGTATGATCGCGCAGGCCATCCCACTTATAGCCGTCCAGGTCGACTTTAAGCGTGGCGCAGAGCTCCTGCTCGGCCTTGTTGTTCGGCGTGAGATCGTCGTCGAGGAAGGCCAGCAGATCCTGCTGCGTCGCTTCGCTGCTGGCCAGCCCCGCCAGGTTTCTCGGGCACACGTAGCGCCCGCGCCCAAAGGCGGCGGTAAAGCGCAGGTCGGGGATGATTTTGCGCAGCAGCGGTAAATCTTTGCTGAAGATCTGATCCTGCAGCGCCACGTTGGCGGTGCTGACCACCAGCGTTTTGTCCTCTTCCCGCGCAATCGCGATGCCGGGAATAAGATACGACAAGGTTTTCCCGACGCCGGTTGGGGCTTCAATCGCCAGATGTCGCCCGTCGTCCCCGGCGAGCGTTTTGGCCACGTCAGCAATCATCTGCCGCTGCGGCGCTCGGGGGATAAAGTCGGGGATCTGCTGCTGTAGCGCCTTATACCATGCGCCAATTTGCGCCTTGAGCGCAGCGGTTAAAGCCATTGGAAAACCTGAAATACTGTATAAACAGCCACTATTGTGGCACTTTCTCTTCGCTGCCGCAAAAAGAAAAGCCCGGCTTTACGACCGGGCTTCCAGATTACTGCGGGTTAGCAGGTTTACGCGGGCGGCGTCGATGCTGCCCTTCCCCTGCCGGTTTCCCTTCGCCGCTGCGCCACGGGTTTTCACCCGCCGGTTTGCTGTCGTTGTTGCGACGCGGTGGTTTGCCGGAGGATTTTGGTGCGCCACCCTCTGCACGACGCGGCTGCTGACCGCGACCGCCGCCCTGACCACGTCCACCGCCGCCCTGACGACCGTTCTGAATCGGCTCGGCTTTGATCGACGGGTCCACTTCGTAGCCCGGGGTTTCGATGCGCGGGATCTCTTTCTTCAGCAGACGTTCGATGTCGCGCAGCAGCTTGTGTTCGTCCACGCAGACCAGAGAAAGCGCTTCACCGGTTGCCGCCGCGCGGCCGGTACGACCGATACGGTGAACGTAATCTTCCGGCACGTTTGGCAGCTCGTAGTTCACCACGTGCGGCAGCTCTTCGATATCCAGGCCACGGGCAGCGATGTCTGTCGCCACCAGCACGCGGATGTCGCCGGATTTGAAGTCCGCCAGCGCACGGGTACGCGCACCCTGGCTCTTATTGCCGTGGATTGCCGCGCTGCGGATACCGTCTTTATTCAGCTGTTCCGCCAGGTGGTTGGCACCGTGTTTGGTGCGGGTAAAGACCAGCACCTGCTGCCAGTTGCCCTGACCGATCATCTGGGAGAGCAGTTCCCGCTTGCGCTTTTTATCAACAAAGTGAACGTGCTGCGTCACCTGCTCAGAGGCGGTGTTGCGACGCGCCACTTCCACTTCCAGCGGGTTATGCAGCAGCTTTTCCGCCAGCGCCTTGATCTCGTCGGAGAAGGTCGCGGAGAAGAGCAGGTTCTGACGACGCGCGGGCAGCTTGGCCAGCACGCGACGAATATCGTGGATGAAGCCCATGTCGAGCATGCGGTCGGCTTCGTCCAGTACCAGAATTTCAACGCTATCAAGCTTCACCGCGTTCTGGTGTTCCAGATCCAGCAGACGGCCCGGCGTTGCCACCAGCACGTCCACGCCGCCGCGCAGCTTCATCATCTGCGGGTTAATGCTGACGCCACCGAAAACCACCAGCGAGCGAATGTTAAGATAGCGGCTGTAGTCACGCACGTTCTCACCAATCTGCGCGGCCAGCTCGCGGGTAGGCGTCAGGATCAGGGCACGAACCGGACGACGGCTTTTGGCGTGCGGCTGGTTTTTTACCAGCAGCTCTAACAGCGGCAGGGTAAAGCCCGCGGTTTTACCGGTACCGGTCTGGGCGCTGGCCATCAGGTCACGGCCCTGAAGCACGGCGGGGATCGCCTGCTGCTGGATTGGGGTTGGCTCAACGTAGCCCTGTTCTGCGATCGCGCGCAGAATTTCCGGGTTCAGGCCAAGGGAATCAAAAGACATAAAAACTCCGAACCGCCCCGACCATCACAGGTGTAGTTTTCAGGGAGATATAACGAATAGGGGAGGACAAAAACCACAATGTCGCGAAGGGGCGGAGTGTAGCAGCTTTTGTGACGTGGCGCATAAAATATCCCTCAGCATCCCCTCGACGGGAGCGTGAATCAGACATAATCTTAATCAATCGATTGATTAATTTTTAATGCCGCCATGAATACGACACCCACAACAACCAAAGGTGAACAGGCCAAAAGCCAGCTTATCGCCGCCGCGCTGGCGCAGTTTGGTGAGTACGGGCTGCACGCGACCACACGCGATATTGCCGCGCTGGCCGGGCAGAATATTGCGGCCATTACCTACTATTTTGGCTCAAAAGAAGATTTATACCTCGCCTGCGCCGAGTGGATCGCCGATTTTATCGGCACGCAGTTTCACCCGCACGTGGAAGAGGCCACCGCGCTGCTCGACCAGCCGTCGCCCGATCGCGCCGCCGTTCGCCAGCTTATTCTCAACGCCTGTAATAATATGATCCGCCTGCTGACGCACGACGATACGCTGAACCTGAGCAAGTTTATCTCCCGGGAGCAGCTCTCCCCCACGGTCGCCTACCAGCGGGTGCACGATCGGGTGATTGCGCCGATGCACTCACACCTGACCCGGCTAATCGCGGCCTATACCGGACGCGATGCAAGCGACACCGAAATGATTTTGCATACCCACGCCCTGCTGGGCGAAGTGCTCGCCTTCCGTCTGGGGCGGGAGACCATCCTGTTACGCACGGGCTGGACACAATTTGATGAGGATAAAGCCGCGCAGATTAGCAAGGTGATCGCCTGTCACGTCGATCTGATCCTGCAAGGCTTAACGCAAAGGAGCCTGAAGTCATGAAAAAACCTGTCGCCATCGTTCTGGTGGTTGTTGTGTTGCTTGCCGCCGGAATCGGTGGCTGGCTGTGGTATCAGAGCCAGCAGGATAAAGGCCTGACGCTGTACGGCAACGTGGATATCCGCACGGTGAACATGAGCTTCCGCGTCGGCGGACGTCTCGCCTCGCTGAGCGTTGACGAAGGCGATGCTATCAAAAGCGGGCAGACGCTGGGGATGCTGGACAAAGCGCCCTACGAGAACGCGCTGATGCAGGCCAAAGCGGGGGTTTCCGTGGCGCAGGCGCAGTATGATCTGATGCTGGCAGGCTATCGCGATGAAGAGATCGCCCAGGCCGCCGCCGCCGTTAAGCAGGCGAAAGCCGCCTACGACTACGCGCAGAACTTCTACGCGCGCCAGCAGGGGCTGTGGAAGAGCCGCACCATTTCCGCTAACGATCTGGAAAATGCGCGCTCGTCCCGCGACCAGGCGCAGGCTACGCTGAAATCCGCACAGGATAAATTAAGCCAGTACCGCACCGGTAACCGCGCGCAGGATATTGCTCAGGCGAAAGCCAGCCTTGAACAGGCGCAGGCGCAGCTGGCCCAGGCAGAGCTGGATCTGCGCGACACCACCTTAATCGCGCCGTCTGACGGCACGCTGATGACCCGCGCCGTGGAGCCGGGCAGCATGCTCAGCGCGGGCAGCACCGTCTTAACGCTCTCCCTGACCCGCCCGGTGTGGGTGCGCGCCTACATTGACGAGCCGAACCTCGGGCAAATGCAGCCGGGCCGCGAGCTGCTGCTCTATACCGACGGTCGCCCGGACAAGCCGTATCACGGCAAAGTGGGCTTTGTCTCCCCTACCGCCGAGTTCACCCCGAAAACGGTTGAAACCCCGGACCTGCGTACCGACCTGGTGTATCGCCTGCGCATCATCGTCACCGATGCGGACGACGCGCTGCGTCAGGGCATGCCTGTCACCGTAAAAGTAGACAACGGGGACCGACATGAATGACGCGGTTATCCAGCTCAACAATCTGGTCAAACGCTTCGCGGGAATGGACAAACCGGCCGTCGCGCCGCTGAACTGCACCATCCAGAAAGGCTACGTGACCGGGCTGGTCGGCCCGGACGGCGCGGGAAAAACCACGCTGATGCGGATGCTGGCGGGG